>ERZ773112.929-NODE-929-length-18202-cov-5.779578_pt1 | contig 18202 bp, 18 predicted proteins | sample MGYA00580566_ERZ773112 | MGnify/ENA primary metagenome ERZ773112 (study PRJEB29015, sample SAMEA2737842) | human gut metagenome | biome: human gut; feature: human-associated habitat; material: faeces | place: China | collected 2012 ... | reverse complement strand
TTAACAGCATCTTCTTCGCTTGTAACTCTGCCGCCCATACAAAGAATATTTGCGTGGTTGTGTCTGCGTGTCATTTCAGCGCAAAACTCATTGCTTACAACAGCCGCACGAATACCCTTCACTTTGTTTGCTGCCATTGAAATACCGATACCTGTACCGCAGCAAAGAATACCAAGCTCACATTCGCCGCTTGCTACTGCTTTTGCAACTTTATAGCCGTAAACAGGATAATCAACGCTGTCTGTGCTGTAAGTACCAAAATCTTTATATTCAATACCCTTTTCGTCAAGATATTTTTTAATTGCGCAGATAAGGTTATATCCGCCGTGGTCACATCCAAGTGCTAACATTTCTTTTCCTCCATTTTCTTTTTAAGTTCTCTTTCAGCCTGCGGCAGTCTTAAATACATCGGCATAAGTTCCGCAGCCGAAAGCACTTCTCCGTCATTAAATTTTTGTACAGCAATTTCTGCTGTTGATGACGCTCTTTGAAATCTTATACTGATTGGTGCGAGTTGAACATTTGGTAATAATTCTTTCATAGCATTATAGCAAAGTTCCGCACCGTCACCCACAAGTATAATTCTTTCGTCATAGCTCTTAAGTTCTTCTGAAAGCTCGGCAACAGACAAAGCTCTGTCTTTGCAAAGTCTTTCGGGCTTTACGCCGTCACATTTGAAAAGCGCATTATAAACCTGCGAACAGCGAGCGTCCATAACAGAACAGATTATCCCATTTGCAGATTGCAAATTATACGCAAGGCTTTCAAGCGTCGATACCTCTATGCAAGGCAAATCATCGGCAAAAGCAAGTCCTTTAGCCGCTGCAACACCGATTCTTACACCCGTAAACGAACCCGGACCGCAGTTTACCGCAACGGCGGTAATATCTGTTGTCGTTAGGTTTGTGTTTGCAAGCAGACTTTCAACCATAGGCATAAGTGTTCTGCTGTGAGTAAGTTTTGTATTTATAAAGAACTCACCTATTATTTTGTTTTCGTCACAAATTGCGGTTGACGCAGCTGTGGCGCTTGTATCTATTGCAAGAATTTTCATTGCAGATCAACACCTTCAATTTCAAAAATTCTGTCATCATCATTTTCGCCCTTACTGATTCTGATTTTAATACAATCGGCAGGCAAAGCCTCTTCAATATTTTCACTCCACTCAATAATGATTATACCGTTATCAATATAATCAAAAAATCCTGTGGAATACAAATCATCCCATGTATTTACACGGTACATATCAAAATGAAAAATATTATACTTACCCGAATATTCATTGACAAGAGCGAATGTAGGGCTTGAAACATTTTCTCCTGCACCGAGCGCACCAGCAAGTCCTCTTGTAAAGGCAGTCTTGCCCATACCAAGACCGCCAAAAAGAGCGATTACTTCCGTGCCGCACAACTTTTCGGCAATTTTTGCGCCGAGTGCCTCTGTTTCACGGGCATTATGAGTATTTACAGTAATCATCAGAATAAACCGTTAATTTTTCCTTCCTCGGTAACATCAATTTTCTCTGCCGACGGAACTTTCGGAAGACCCGGCATTGTCATAATATCACCTGTATATACAACTACAAATCCTGCACCGTTTGAAAGTGTAAGATTCTTTACTGTGATTTCAAAATCCTTTGGAGCACCGAGAAGTGTTGGGTCATCAGAAAGCGAATATTGTGTTTTTGCAATACAAACAGGAAGTTTTTCACCGCCGAGAGCCTGAATCTGCTTTAATGCCTTTTCGGCAGCCTTTGTATAGTTTACTCTTGAAGCGCCGTAAATTGTTTTTGCAATTTTGTCAACCTTTTCTTTGATTGTAAGGTCATCTGAATAAATAGGAGCAAAATCAGACGGCTTTTCGCAAGCCTCTACTACCTTTTTGGCAAGTTCTGTACCGCCTTCTCCGCCCTTTGAGAATACATTTGAGAGAGCAAAGTCTGCGCCTTTAGATTTACAGTAACTCTCGATAAACTCAAGTTCCTCTGCTGTATCTGTACCGAACTGGTTGATAGCAACTACAACGGGAACATTGTACTTTCTCATGTTATCAATGTGAACGCCAAGGTTTTCAATACCATTTTTAAGAGCCTCAAGATTCTCTGCAGAAACCTCTGTCTTAGGCACACCGCCGTTGTACTTTAACGCACGGCAAGTAGCAACAATAACTACGGCAGACGGCTTAAAGCCTGCATATCTGCACTTGATGTCAAAGAATTTCTCTGCACCGAGATCTGAACCGAAGCCTGCCTCTGTAATACAGTAATCGGCAAGTTTTAACGCAAGCTTTGTAGCACGAATGCTGTTACAGCCGTGAGCAATATTGGCAAAAGGACCGCCGTGCATAATAGCAGGGGTACCCTCGAGTGTCTGAACAAGGTTAGGTTTGATAGCGTCTTTAAGAAGAGCTGTCATAGCACCGTCAGCCTTAATGTCCTTTGCAAAAACAGGCTCGCCTGCATATGTATAAGCAATAAGAATATCACCAAGTCTTTTCTTTAAATCAGAAATATCATCAGCAAGGCAAAGGATAGCCATAACTTCAGATGCAACAGTAATTATAAAGTGGTCCTCACGAGGAATACCGTTCACTCTGCCGCCAAGACCGACAACAATATTTCTCAAAGCTCTGTCGTTCATATCAAGACATCTCTTAATAAGGATCTGGCGAGGATCAATTCCGAGAACATTACCCTGCTGAATATGATTGTCAAGCATTGCACAGCAAAGATTGTTTGCAGAAGTAATAGCGTGCATATCGCCTGTAAAGTGAAGATTAATATCTTCCATAGGAAGTACCTGAGAATAACCGCCGCCTGCAGCGCCGCCCTTAATACCAAATACAGGGCCGAGTGAAGGCTCTCTTAGAGCGATTACAGCCTTTTTACCAATCTTAGCCATAGCCTGACCAAGACCTGCAGAAGTAGTTGTTTTACCCTCACCTGCGGGGGTTGGATTGATAGCTGTAACAAGAACAAGTTTTCCGTCCGGCTCATTTTCCAAACGATTGGCAAGTTCGTCTGAAAGTTTAGCCTTATACTTGCCGTAAAACTCCAGTTCATCCTCTTTAATTCCGATCTGTGCGGCAACCTCTTTAATCGGGAGTAAGGTCGCAGCCTGAGCGATTTCAATATCACTTAACATATTGAAAATACCTCCGTTCAAATATATTTCTTTAATTATAACAAAACTTTCCCCCTCTATTATTCCAATAAGAAAATATATTTTACAATAGAATATAAAATACTCGGGTTTAATTGCTGTAGATTAGGTAAAGTTACTTTGATGGATTCAGTTACAACGGATACTGTTGCGTTTAAAATCCGGCTTGGATAGATTTATAGTGAATCATCAGAGAAAACAATCGCTCTTGTTGATAAATTTAAAATTCAGTATGGATAGATTTATAGCAAGGTAACCCCCTTATAAGTTATATTTGCCTTGATTAAAATCCAATATGGATAGATTTATAGGAATATGGTAACTCATCTAACACACTGAAGATTGACTTTAAAATCCAATATGGATAGATTTATAGTTTATAGTGCTTACAAGTTCATAAAAATGGCTTAATATTTAAAATCCAATATGGATAGATTTATAGAAGTTCCGCACAAGCGTCACCGCTTTCGATAAGTGGATTTAAAATCCAATATGGATAGATTTATAGCCTTTGCTTATACTTGCCAAAAAACTTAGAAACGGCTATTTAAAATCCAATATGGATAGATTTATAGAGGTGCTACTCCAGATTACACTGTAACCTATGAGACGTTTAAAATCCAATATGGATAGATTTATAGGGTATAAGTTTCAGCCTGAAGATGATACTTTTCAAATTTAAAATCCAATATGGATAGATTTATAGTAGCAAATGTAAATGTAAGTGTTACATTTGCTTTAGTTTAAAATCCAATATGGATAGATTTATAGGCAGCGGTGCAAGCATTGCGGCGAGTATGGCTAAATAATTTAAAATCCAGTATGGATAGATTTATAGTAAGCATACATAAGTTTAGCCCCTCGGATACCAAAATTTAAAATCCAGTATGGATAGATTTATAGCTATCTCAAACTCAAGCGTGCGGTTACTCTTGAACAATTTAAAATCCAATATGGATAGATTTATAGTCTTGATTTTTTAAGAGAGAAAAGATATAATAAAAAATTTAAAATCCAATATGGATAGATTTATAGATGGTATTCTTGACCTGCACCGAAACGCTGTTTACTGATTTAAAATCCAATATGGATAGATTTATAGCTAAACGATAAATCTCGATTCAGATACTATGTGTCACTTTAAAATCCAATATGGATAGATTTATAGTTTTTTTATTTTTGATTAGCAAAGTCCGTTTTATCTTTAAAATCCAATATGGATAGATTTATAGTCAATATATCTGAAATTAAGAAATTGTATGCAGCTCCTTTAAAATCCAATATGGATAGATTTATAGTATTAATGGGTTGCCGATTTCAAATCGTTCAGACTTTAAAATCCAATATGGATAGATTTATAGATGCGCGCGGTGCTCAAATTCGCCGTGTCTTTTGCATTTAAAATCCAATATGGATAGATTTATAGTCGTTCAAAACTAAGCTATCTGATTTTGTAAAATGATTTAAAATCCAATATGGATAGATTTATAGACTGTGGCCTTGATATAAGTTTCCCAACCATCAATGTTTAAAATCCAATATGGATAGATTTATAGGGAGCAGGGTCAACCCACTTACGGGGCTTATAAGCAGTTTAAAATCCAATATGGATAGATTTATAGCACCCCCTCGCGGGGTGGGCGAGTGCGGCTCAACGGTTTAAAATCCAATATGGATAGATTTATAGCCCGTGAGCGAGACTATACCCCCCAGCCGAGGGCCCGTTTAAAATCCAATATGGATAGATTTATAGATCTTGAATCCGGCGGCACAGGCTATGCAACGAAAGTTTAAAATCCAATATGGATAGATTTATAGAAGAGAGTAGCAGTAAATATCAAATTATAAAAATAGTTTAAAATCCAATATGGATAGATTTATAGTCTGTAGAACTTGTTGAAACAGTTGATACAAATATGTTTAAAATCCAATATGGATAGATTTATAGTGCTGATGCAGGAAGTGGCTCTATTGCTTTTCCTTGTTTAAAATCCAATATGGATAGATTTATAGACGACAACGACGGCTATTATCGTTCATTTTAACCTGGTTTAAAATCCAATATGGATAGATTTATAGTAGTTTTATCACTGATAAAGATAAATTGTTGAATAAGTTTAAAATCCAATATGGATAGATTTATAGTCTCCCCCTTTCAGACTAGCACGGTGCTCCACTAGTGTTTAAAATCCAATATGGATAGATTTATAGGCGTGTCAGAATATTCACCTTTCAGCGTTCTTGCTGTTTAAAATCCAATATGGATAGATTTATAGCAAAAGATGTATCAACTATATGACCTTGATAGCCGTTTAAAATCCAATATGGATAGATTTATAGTTTATATATACTTGTATCATTAATAAAAAAATGCTCGTTTAAAATCCAATATGGATAGATTTATAGACATATTAGGTTTTACAAATGACCCAAGCACACACGTTTAAAATCCAATATGGATAGATTTATAGCAATTCACTGTGTTTGGTTTTACTTTGACTTTGAGGTTTAAAATCCAATATGGATAGATTTATAGTAAGTTAGTTATTAACGAAACAATTGCCCGAAATTTGTTTAAAATCCAATATGGATAGATTAATAGTTACATTAATACGCAATAACGAAAACTGTATTACCGGTTTAAAATCCAATATGGATAGATTTATAGTTGTGGCTGCTTATGTCTTGAGAGATTTTGAGCTTGGTTTAAAATCCAATATGGATAGATTTATAGGTGCAGTTGTTCAAGTGTCATATTAAAGCCATTGACGTTTAAAATCCAATATGGATAGATTTATAGTGTGATAAGCGAGAATTAAACTATCATGTTTCCGTGTTTAAAATCCAATATGGATAGATTTATAGGCAGAACAGAGCCATTCTCGATTTAATCGAGTTCGATGTTTAAAATCCAATATGGATAGATTTATAGGAAATTGTGCGTATCCAAAAGAAGTTAAAGACTTTAGTTTAAAATCCAATATGGATAGATTTATAGTAAGTTATGAATTAGCAGAAATTCGCCCACTGCCGCGTTTAAAATCCAATATGGATAGATTTATAGCAACCGTTATCAATTTGAAAACTATTGCCCACATTGGTTTAAAATCCAATATGGATAGATTTATAGTGAACTGATATTCGCATTGTTTGCACATATAGCGTGTTTAAAATCCAATATGGATAGATTTATAGCTTGTGCATAACACAACATCAGACACAACATCTAGTGTTTAAAATCCAATATAGATAGATTTATAGAGGCGAATGGTATTTGAATATGCTATGTCTAATGAGGTTTAAAATCCAATATGGATAGATTTATAGTGCAGACGGTAAAACAGAGTATTATCTCACAAGTTCGTTTAAAATCCAATATGGATAGATTTATAGATCGGAGTAAATTCTAATTTTAATATGAAAAAAGAAGTTTAAAATCCAATATGGATAGATTTATAGAATATGCTGTATGATAAAGTATCAAATATGTTCGTTGTTTAAAATCCAATATGGATAGATTTATAGAGGTCATTAATTGACCGTATCGGCAGAGTTGTATTTGTTTAAAATCCAATATGGATAGATTTATAGTTGTCCAGCTTGACGGCTACACTACAGTGCCATATGTTTAAAATCCAATATGGATAGATTTATAGAGGAACAGAGCAAACAACAAACGAACTTACACGAAAGTTTAAAATCCAATATGGATAGATTTATAGGCTAAAAGCAATTCAACAGTTACTAGCAAGGAAGTGTTTAAAATCCAATATGGATAGATTTATAGTAGAACAGCAGTAATTTTCTTTTATCTTGCAAATGGTTTAAAATCCAATATGGATAGATTTATAGAACGCTGTCAATTAAGTTAGTTGTCGATTTCAACTGTTTAAAATCCAATATGGATAGATTTATAGGAGAAAGAAAAATTCAAAAGGCTAATAAGTTGTTAGTTTAAAATCCAATATGGATAGATTTATAGAGTACCGTCAAGACTTTTATATTCACTGTATTCGTAGTTTAAAATCCAATATGGATAGATTTATAGGTCCACGCAGTACATATAATATGCAGATTAAATCAAGTTTAAAATCCAATATGGATAGATTTATAGTAAACCTCATCAAACTTTTTTGCGATACCTGCACCAGTTTAAAATCCAATATGGATAGATTTATAGGCTTACGCTGCTGCGTAACTTGGCTTAAAAGCGTTTCGTTTAAAATCCAATATGGATAGATTTATAGTGTATTAATTACTTGTTGCTTAGGAGCAAAGCCAACAGTTTAAAATCCAATATGGATAGATTTATAGATCAACTTTATTAGATTCACGAATTAAAACATAATAGTTTAAAATCCAATATGGATAGATTTATAGACTATGTTAAATATGTGGAAAATTCAGCTTTTCGGTGTTTAAAATCCAATATGGATAGATTTATAGGATAAGGCGGTGCTAAGTCTGACTCCGGCTAATAAAGTTTAAAATCCAATATGGATAGATTTATAGAATGAAATAAATAACAATCAATGTTTTGTATAATTGGTTTAAAATCCAATATGGATAGATTTATAGAAGTTGTACCCCCTGTTTAGCGGAGGGGGGTTAAGTGTTTAAAATCCAATATGGATAGATTTATAGTCGCATGTATGACCGCTAAAATTAACAAATATTGTGTTTAAAATCCAATATGGATAGATTTATAGAATACAATCCGATTGAGAATTATTCAATGATTGAAAAGTTTAAAATCCAATATGGATAGATTTATAGATGAGCAGTAACATATCAGCCGATTATGGTAAAAATGTTTAAAATCCAATATGGATAGATTTATAGGCGCCGCACGATGTTGAAACTATCACGGGCGGTCAGGTTTAAAATCCAATATGGATAGATTTATAGCGAACCGTTCGAAATTTTGGCAAACAGCGACAAGCAAGTTTAAAATCCAATATGGATAGATTTATAGTAATCGAACCAAATTCCCAAGAGTCTTTGAGAATGTTGTTTAAAATCCAATATGGATAGATTTATAGCTGATAAATTATTGCAAAATCACCCTCACCATTCTGGTTTAAAATCCAATATGGATAGATTTATAGAGGTTTGGGCAAAAGAGCATAACAGCGTACCTTTTCTGTTTAAAATCCAATATGGATAGATTTATAGGAATTGGATTAAAGAACAGTTCGGTGAAATTCCGCGTTTAAAATCCAATATGGATAGATTTATAGCCGACTACACGCAAAAGCACCGACATTTTCGCTTTGGTTTAAAATCCAATATGGATAGATTTATAGGTACCAATCGTCATAAGACAAATACATTTTAAATGCGTTTAAAATCCAATATGGATAGATTTATAGTTTGGTTTTACTTTGACTTTGAGCGGTGTTTTGTTGTTTAAAATCCAATATGGATAGATTTATAGCTTCTGCTGTATCGATTTCCTCTTGCAGAGCGTTTGTGTTTAAAATCCAATATGGATAGATTTATAGACGCAGTATTAATCTTATTAAGTTTAAGTACAACAGTTTAAAATCCAATATGGATAGATTTATAGCTTCTTCCACCTTCGGAAGCCATCAGCCCAAGAAAGTTTAAAATCCAATATGGATAGATTTATAGATGTGCCGGTGCAATCTTTGTTAAATGGTTACAGCAGTTTAAAATCCAATATGGATAGATTTATAGCAGAACAGGAAGTGAAAATCCTCGAGGCTATTAAGAAGTTTAAAATCCAATATGGATAGATTTATAGCGGTAAATCTGCATTCGGTGCGGTAGGTTCATTTGTGTTTAAAATCCAATATGGATAGATTTATAGCCGTCTGTACGCCTCTCTATTTCTCCGTATATTTCGTTTAAAATCCAATATGGATAGATTTATAGTAATAGTTTTCATGTTAGTTGCATTGAGTATCATGTTTAAAATCCAATATGGATAGATTTATAGCATTTCATAATAATAACTCCTTAATATTAAAATAGGTTTAAAATCCAATATGGATAGATTTATAGGACTTATTCGATATTGTTGTGCGATATTGAAAGAAAGTTTAAAATCCAATATGGATAGATTTATAGGAGGTCAAAAAGCAACTGTTGAACGACAGCTTGCAAGTTTAAAATCCAATATGGATAGATTTATAGACAAGGCACATATACAGATATGCAAGATAAATTTGCGTTTAAAATCCAATATGGATAGATTTATAGCATTGCTCTCACCTCGCTTTCTGCTTGCCGCTGTTGTTTAAAATCCAATATGGATAGATTTATAGTACTGCATTTAACTGCCCAATAATTTTTCTTCTGTCGTTTAAAATCCAATATGGATAGATTTATAGAACAAGCTATTTCGGCAGTTGCAGTAAAGGTCAGCAGTTTAAAATCCAATATGGATAGATTTATAGCCATTGGGGAATTTTTTGACAATATTCAACTTCAAAGTTTAAAATCCAATATGGATAGATTTATAGCGGCAAAAAACGGTGTGGATAAGGTAACGATTATGGTTTAAAATCCAATATGGATAGATTTATAGCCGTGGGATAAAATGATAAGTAATCATCGGCATTTTTCTGTGCTGTTTTGTCGATATACCAAATATTTATCAAATACTACTGCCATTTCAATATATCAAAAGCAACTATACCGATGATTACTTGATTTTTAGGTTCTGTCAACCTGCCGGGGGTTTTGTGCTATGTCAGGTCGACAATAAAAGCGTTACAAAAAATTTGATGTTTTATCATCCGTTTTTCCAAGAAAATCTTTATTCATCCACCGTTCTTCACGGGTATGAAACATTATTACCGAATCCTTGTCTTTTCTGATATAAACATCAAGTTCTTTTTGCAAAGCAAGTGAGTTTGCTTTACTTAAGTTTCCTTCAAAAACAGAGTTTTGAATATGTACAAGATATTTTTTGCAAATCTTAAATACCTTTGGAAGTATTTTTCTGCCCCTTTCATCACATATTATATCATATACAAGAATTACATACAATATTTACCACCACATTTCAAAGCCTTTATATTCTTTTTCTCCTATAATGTGCTTTATCAGTTTATAAAGTTCAAGTCTGATTAAGAATTGATAAGATACATTTTTATTAAGTTCTTTGTGAAAAATAGTTGTCTTTAATTTTTCGTCAAATTCAGATGTAATTATTCGTGACGCTCTTTCGGTAAGCTGCAAACCGTTAAGTCCTTCTACAAAACTGCTTTCTGTTATTTGTTTACGATTAAGCAAAGAAAAGATCAGACGATCCGCAATCAGCGGTTTGAAAATTTCCGAAACATCAAGTGCAAGAGAATATCGCCTTGTACCCGGCTGATGAAGATAGCTTATTGTAGGATTAAGTTGGGTTTTATAAATTTCCGCCAGAGTTTTTGTATATACAAGAGAATTGACATATGAAATAAGGCTGTTAATCATATTGTCGGCAGGATGATAAACTCTTTTATCAAATTCAATATTCTGATCAATAATTACATTCCACGCTTTGTAATATTCCTGACGAATATTACCTTCAATTCCCATCAACTCTTCTATGGTTTCTACATCTGCAAGTTTTCTCCTCAAATTTTCAATAGCAGCCATTTGCTCTGACACATTCTTGCCTCTGCCGTTGTAGTATCTTAAGTTTCTGTAAATATTATAAGACGCAGCAACTATAAATTCTCTTGCTATTGATAATCTGTTTGAATAGTCGCCGTAAGCAAGCACTTGCTTAACCAAAAGCTGACCTGCAAGTTTTGTTTCCTTTGGGCAAAAACTTCCTATGTAAAATTGATAGTAATTGAAGAAATGTACAAGTATTCCGTATTTTGAAAATAAGTTCAGCAATTTAGATGTGACCGTTATTTCATTCATAATATAAATTTCTTTAATATTTTCTATCGGAAGATCTTTTACATTTCCATCAATTGCAGTAAATCTTAATGTGTTGTCTTTTTGAGTTAAATTGCCTGACGAATATATGTAATAACTTTCCTGCATTTTATCACCTCAAATACAGCACAAATCATAGTAAGCACATGATTTGCAAATTCTTTTACTTTTAAATTTTGGCGGCAAAGCAGCCGATATAATTTTTACTATATCAGCTGCCGCACTTTCAAGCTCTCTTTCATCTTCTTCGCTAAGTTCAACATTAAGACTTTGCTTTAGCAAAGGATAATCAATTCTGCCTTTTATTCCCTCTACCCCACGCTTTTTCAGATAATAAAGATAGTATTTAAGTTGAGCAATACCCGCTTCCTCTATCTTTCTGCTTTTCTTTACCTCATGTAAAAGTTTATGCTCGGTAATAAAATCAATATTGATTGTGTTGTCGATCATAATATGTTTTTTCTTTTGCTTATAAGTGGTTTCATCTATAAGTTTTCCGATTTTGACATTTTCGTTTTCACTTTCCATTGCCAAACCGTTTGAAAAATACCACAGCTTTCTTTTACAAACATAGTAATAATAAATATGCATACCCGAAATATTATTTTCGTCCATAATCATACCTCATATAAAATTATCAGGTTCTCCGTTATCATCAGATTTATCTTGCTTTTTGGTTTTCTTTTCCTTATCAAATCTGATGCCGCATTCGGAATCATAACTGCTGTTAATAACAGGTAATTCAGTATATGGCATTTTTAATTTTTTTATTTCGTAATCGTCAATTCTGAATTTAGGTACGGAAACCGTGAAGCCAAGTATTTCTTCGTTTGCCTTAAGTTTATCATCTCTTGAATAAGTATCTGATTTTAAAACTTCCAAAGCTTTTTCTATGGCACTCTCATTTTGATTATAAACATCAATCGGCACAGCGTCACTTCTGTCAATACTTCTTATTCCATCTTTTTTAAGAGAGAGATAATCGACATTTTCTTTATAATATTTATAAATTTTACGATATTCTTGAAAATATTTTGATTTTTCGATTTTTTCAACCGAAAGGTACTCATCTATAAGTTCTTTTTTAAGAACTTCAGAGATAATTCCGTCAACGCTTAAAATCGCCTGTTTTGACAACGAATGAATAGCATCGTCAACAAAACGATGTGCATTACCTTGAATTTCAGTAAATACAAAACAATTGTAAGATGAAAAGTCTTTATTACCCTTTCTGTTTACTCTGCCAAAGCGTTGGAACAGGGAAAATAAATCCGATAACTCGGTAATAAGAATATCAAAATCAATGTCAAGACTTGCTTCGACTACGGATGTTGAAATCCATATTTCAGGTATATTCATACTTTCGTTAGTTTTTTCAGAGGCTGCTAAAATCGCATTTTCTTTAGTTTTTCTGTCATTTTTTGTAAAATTGGAATGAAACAGATTTACACTTGCGTTAATATCCGAATTTTTTATTTCGGTGTACATCTTATTTGCAATATCAATCGAATTGCAAACGACAAGATATTTTTTTACTTTATCGCATATTGTATCATCAAATATTTTTATAATATCGTCAGACTGCAAGTTTTTTTCATATACTTTTACATTATGCCTTAGCTTTCCTTTATCAGAAAAATCGGATGTTTTTACATCTGTTCCGAGTATTTTTTCAATCTCGTTTCTTACAAACGGAGGCAAAGTTGCGGTAATTACAGCCACTTTACCACCCAAAGTATGAATCATCTCAATTGCATAAATAATTGCAGCCAAAACATCAGGTGAATACATCTGTATCTCATCAATAATAAACTTTGAATATGACGCTACCGCAAGTTTGTATTCATAACCTGCATATTTCAATGCAAAGTCAAATATCTGATCAGGCGTACAAATTGTAATCGGAAGTGCAAGCTGTTTACTGCATTGTGCATATGCAAAATCATAATTTTTTCCGCTAATTATTGAATCTTCCAAATAATAGGATTTCATATCGGAGTGAACAAGTGCCACTCTTTCCTTGTAATCTTCTTGAGAATTATCTCCGCAAAGCTTTTTAATTCTTTCGTACATCGCATTGATAGCTGTTTTTAACGGCAAAACGAAAAAACATTTATTGTCCCCACACCAAAGCAATCCCGCCTCGGTTTTGCCCATACCTGTAGGTGCGGTTACAATTAAATTGCTGTCGGTATTTTTAATGCAAAATTCTTGCAATTCATTGTAATGTATATTTCGGGTATTTTTCCAATCGTTTAAAGAATCAGTCAAAAAATCGTTGACCTTTTCGCAGTCAAGACCTGCACTTGCACTGTAATCGCATTTATGTAAAAGACCTTTTAATAAAACAGCGTATTGTTTTTCTTCATCAGAAAGTTCGGTTTCAAATAAAGCTTTGATTTTCTTAATATTTCTCTTCATTTTATTGTAAGAGTTTGTATCAAAGCCGAATTCAGCAAGGAATTTTTCTATAAGCTCACGGTTTTCTTTAAACACTGTAACAGGAGAGTCTTTGTTATAGTGATGATAAAGCACAGCAAAATATACGCTTATAGGTTTTATACATTCTGATTTATCAATAAAAAAAGTCGAAAGTATACTGTGTGGAATTTCTTGTTCAGGTTGAAAATTTCCGCCTTTAGTAATTCTTTTTTGAAATTGAGAATTTGCCTTACCGTTATCATGTTTTAAACACGAAACAAGTAAATCAGCGTATAAATCATCAGATTTTATATAGCCGAGCTTATAGAGCAGTTTTGCCTGCTCTATAAGCTCATTTGAATGTTGTCCTATTGTTTTGTCGGGTTTTGCAAGTTTATCTTCTATATTCATTACAAATACCTCAAGCTAAAAACACTGAATATATACCGTTCTCGGTTTTGTCAAGCATTATGCCTTTACAACCGTTTTCAATATAGTTAAGTTGACAGAAAATAATAGGTACACGATTAAACACTCGTTTTCTCATACCGCCCTTTAACTGCACTGTTTTGTAATCCTTAGGCATTAAATATTTTGTACCGCCTGTGTATCCGCCTTCCGTTTTAGAGATTATATCCATATCGTCTTTATTAATTTCGAGATACTCGACAGGCATATAAACATCAAAATCAGCTTCTCCGTAATCGACATCTTCGTCAACATCAAAAAGCTCTGTTTGAGCACACTCAAGCACTTCTACAAAATCCTCTCCTCTGCCGATTGCAGTAAGATTTCCGATATTATCCATAATATCATTCATAGTATTTTCATCTGCAACTATATGAATGATAAGTTCAATATCGCAGAGAAGTTCATAATACTTAGGGCCTTTTGCAAGCGTTCTGAAATGGGAATACGGAATAGTATACTTTACCTTTTCGTACTCATCATACACAGCCTTTATATGCTTAATACGCTTATCAAATTCTTTTACTTCTTCGGCAGAAATATTTTCATCGGCTTTCATTTCTTTGAGCCGAGTTTTCATTTTATTAATGATTTTTTTATGCCTGTCGATTCTGCGTTTTGTACGCTTTAAAAAGCGGTATTCTTCAAGCAATTTTTCATTAATTACATTAATTGTAATGCCTTTTTCAAAACTGTTTCCTTGAGCCTTTTGTGCAGTAGCCACAACCTGATATGCACTTGAAAGCATCTCGGGATTTTTCATTTTTACAAGCAAATTTCTGTCATCATTAAGACTGTTAAGAAAACAATCGTCCTTATACATTTTTGTTTTTAGAGAACCGTACTTTCCCTGTACGCTTACTTGCATAGGATGATAAGATGTATAACCGCAAGCCTTGTGAATTGCTCCGATAACAGTTGAATACGGCGGTAAAGGAAATGTCATACGGTTTTGTACAGTTTCTTCTTTTTTGTAATTTGCACTGTTTTGTTTTATATGAAGTCTAATTGCTTTCATATTAATTCCGCCTTACTCCGAAAAATACTCTTTAACCTGACCTCTGAGATTTTCAAAAAATTCTGTCATACTTACAGGATTAAGTTCTCTTACAATTTCGTCCTCGTTTGAAAGCTCGCCATTACGCATAAGTGCACAACTGTAACCTTGAGCAAGTTTTTCCTTAATCGGCTCTATAATGAGTCTTTTGCCTGAAACAGAAACAGCATTTTCAAAAATATGAGTTTTTCTCGGTGAAAGACCGCCTACCACAAAAATCGGCTCTGCATTATCAAGATTTCCCTTAACGACAAGTGAAAGATTTTCTACTGCGTCAATAAGAGCAATTACTCTTTCACACTTTTCGGCGTTATCTGCCTCTGCACCAAAGTTTTCGTCCTTACCGATTTTTTCGAGGTCAATTGTAAGACTGTAAATTTTAGATGATTTGTCATATTCATACTGATAAGGCATAAGACCGCAATCCTTTGCATTGTTTTGAACATTTAAACCGTGTGCCATAGCATAATTGGTTGCAAGGTAAAGGTTATTGTGAAAACGGGCATCATTAATAAACGGCTCTGTAGCAACAGCGTCTGTAAGATAGAAAGAACTGTTACGGATGTATGTAACATCTTTTGTTGACATATATCCACCCTCAAGTGCACGGCATGTTGCGGCATTTACATCTTCATTAACAAGTTTCTGCATTGCTCCGTCGATTGATGTCTGTAAATCATCATAAAAGCCCGACTGAACACAGATAGCGTTTTTAAGGCTCTCACGACTTCTTGTAGCGTACTCTTTTCCGCCTCTGAATACCTTTTGTACACTTGAAATATTACCGAGGCTTTCGCCGTAGTTGCTTGTCATATTTGCGATTACAGTTAATGTTAATGCTTTATTTTTCATAATAAAATCTCCTTTATATTAGTTATTTTTTGAACTTACTTCAATTAATGCGCTTGCAAAAGCAAATGCAAGATCTTTATTTTCTTCCGCATTTTCAAGAAATGTATAGAAAAATGAAAATTCCATTCCGACATAAGCAGACAAACTAAGTATAATCTCTTTTGCTCTGTCGTAATCATGTGCGCAAAGAGCACTGATTATTTTTTGCTTATATGAATTAATTTTATTACTGCTTTTCATTTCAATTAGTTTTTTGGAAGTTAAAAATCCACAACTTTTTGCTGACTTAATTTCATCCATAATATCATTTCCTTTCCAAGATACATTTATGTCTATTAGCATATCAGTTCTGCTTTTTATATAGCCTTTAACGGCATTATCATCAAAATAAAACTTAAGCATCATTAAAATTACATCGTCAAGCAACACATTGTTAAGACAACGCATATAAACTTCTTTCTCAAGATTAAACCAATAATCATCATTGATTTTTTTGACAAAGTTTAATGATTTCCCCGATAATTCTCTTAACTTTTTTAATCTTTCAAGTCGTACAAAGAATGTTTCGTAATAAGCCTTATCCTGTGATTTTGATATAATTTCAACATCATAGCTTATATAATCCTTTGAATTTTGCAAAACAAGCATTAGTTTGTTTTTGTCGTCTTTATTTTCTGTACTGCTAAGTTGATTTGAAAAAGCATAGTTTGTTTGAGTTAAAGACTTAACAGAAAAATTGTTATTCACAAAATAAGTTTCTCTCATATCAGAATTTGAAAAAGCAAACGGTATAAAATCAAATTCTAAAATATCATTGCTCTCAAAACTTTCCTTTGAAAAACAAAAGCCGAGATTATTTGTTTTTCTGTCTTTGTCAACATTGTAGCCTCTAAGTCTGCAAGTGCTGTTATCTTCGGTAAAAATAAGTCGTTCATTGCAGTAATTCTTATAAAGGTTATTGCCGTTTTTAAAGATATTCTTTATAATTTCCGCCCTGTTTTCTTCAATGGTTGAAATAAAAATATCTTTATTTGTTCCATTAAATTTTATTTTGTCAAATAGCCCTTTAAGAACTGTTTTGCTCTTAACAAGGTCATTTACCAATTTAATTTGTTCTTCACTGAATTCTTGACTTTCGAGAATGTTTAAAATATTTTTGTGAGTCATATATTTTTCAAAATAGTTCTCTGCAAACTCAAGATATTTTTCTTCTGTTATATCTTCGCTTTTGTAAATAACACCGTCAAAGCCGTGGATATAATTATCGGGCTTTTCTTCAACATCACAGAGCACTTTGTAATCAATTCCAAAGTAATCAAAATATTTACATAAACCGACAACGGCTGCTGCAAACCTCCAATCGGTAGGCTGCAGCAAAGTGTCATAATCAAAGTAATCAATCTTTGTTTTCATTAATTCGGTTCACCTCCCTCCGATAAAAGCTCGGCAAAGCCAAATCCTGCGGATTTTCGTGAACCTATACCGCTTTTCAGTAGATAATTAATAACCGATTTATCGGCATTAATACTAAAACTGCCTAAACTGCATTCAATGTAGTTTTTATAGTGATAAACCACTGTTTTTTTTGCGTTTAACGGTTTAATTTCAAAGTTTGAAATTAACTTCTCGTCAAAACCGCTTTCAACAAGCTGCTCTTTAATTACCTGTTTTGCAATCTCCGTAAAATCCGGATTAGCAACCGAAATATACCTATCAGAATTATTCTCGGCTTTATGTAATCTGATACACAAAGGGCTAAGCATTTTTACAACAGCGGATGATGAAGTAACATTTTTTTCCGGCACAAGATTAACACTGACAAGTTTCATTTCGTTGCCGAGTGGAGCGGGAATCGGCTTGTCCTTTTGCTTTATAAAAGCAGACATAAAAATACATCCCGTATTATAGTCAGCCGTTGAAAAAGTAATGCTTAGTTGATTTTTCCCGAGTTGAATTTCCGTTTTAGAAAACTTCGGCATAGGCAGATTCACCGCAAAAGTAAAATTTCTGCGTTCCGGTGTAAAATAATATTTTTCATAATATTTTCCCTCGGCAATATCTGACAGTGACCGTTTAAAAAACGAAAGCATAATTCGTCGATAATCAATCGGCAGCTTATTGTTTTGCAAATAAAATCGCAATAAGATTTTCATATTTACCTCCATTTATTATTTTAATAGTATTAGATTTTGTTATTAGAGTTATGATATTTCACAGCTCTAATTACAGTATAGCGTTCACAATTTTGTTTGTCAATACCTAATACTTGTTTATTTAAACATTTTTAATAAATTATATTAAAATAATATTAAATTTAATTAATTTAGTACATTTGATA
>ERZ773112.903-NODE-903-length-18483-cov-6.326623_pt1 | contig 18483 bp, 14 predicted proteins | sample MGYA00580566_ERZ773112 | MGnify/ENA primary metagenome ERZ773112 (study PRJEB29015, sample SAMEA2737842) | human gut metagenome | biome: human gut; feature: human-associated habitat; material: faeces | place: China | collected 2012 ... | reverse complement strand
TATGGCTTTGGCCGAATGATGGTTAATGCAGGAAAGAGTCACAGTTGTGGTATTGAATCCGCGCTCAAGGGTCTGCACTTTCAGCAGCCCGCTTTCGAGAAACGCTTGGTTGACAGATGTTATTTCAAGTTCGCCGCGAGCCGAAGGCTTTATGTTTTTGGCTATGCGCACCACGTCGTTGGGGTAGAAGTAGAGTCCCACAATGGCATAGTTCGACTTCGGATGCTCCGGTTTTTCCTCGATTGAGAGGCAACGGCCGTCGGCGTTGAATTCTGCCACGCCGTAGCGTTCCGGATCGTCGACCCAATAGCCGAACACCGTCGCGTTGCCATCGCGTTCCACGTTTTGCACAGCCTCTTGCAGCACCGCCGGGAATCCGCTTCCTTGAAAAATGTTGTCGCCGAGCACGAGGCACACCGAGTCGTTTCCGATAAATTGTTCGCCGATGATGAATGCCTGAGCCAGACCGTCGGGCGACGGTTGCTCCGCATATTCAAATCTGACACCGAAATCGCTGCCGTCGCCGAGCAGACGCCGGAACGACGGTAGGTCGGTTGGGGTGGAGATGATAAGGATGTCGCGGATGCCGGCAAGCATCAGCACCGAAATGGGGTAATAAATCATCGGTTTGTCGTAGACCGGCAGCAATTGCTTGCTGACACCTTTTGTAATCGGGTAAAGGCGTGTGCCAGAACCACCTGCGAGAACTATTCCTTTCATTTCCTCTATTATTGATTGTTTTCAGCCGTAAAATTACATATAATTTTCCGGTTCGGCAAAAATATATGTGGTGGCGCGACGTTGTGTTTGAAAAGTCGGAAACGTTGCCATAAAAACGCTTTGGGCTGTTTGGAGGAGAAAAAGCGCTTGGCGGCAGTCGTCAATGTCTGCATTTTTACTCAGGCGCGTGTCCAGACATAGCATCTATGGGTGGTAAAAAGGCAGGGTTGCGGTACGAAACCCGCAACCTTGCCTTTTGCCGTATTTGTGTTACACTATTTAATCACATACGATGTTTCCGGAGCGAGTGTGGCTGTAAGGATGCCGTCGGCTGCTGTGAACACAGTGCCATGGACAGCGTCGGTGTAGGTGCCGTCGGCCATCTTTGTGGCAATGCTGAGCGCCACTTCCTGCTGCGATAGGTTGACGATAGCCATGCCTTTGTGTCCGCGGCCGATAGCCACGACAGAGCCGTCGGCGGCAGTGCCGATATATTCCTTCTCGCCGTCCATTTCTTTGCGGAATTTGTTGACAGCCACAACCTCTGGGTTGCGGAACTCATCGTTGCCCTTAGGCCCGATAAGGTTGTTGCCCCAAAAGTTTTCACGGGTGCTGCCGTCAGGGCGAGAGAAGAAGAGGGGTGTGCCGTTCTGTCGGGCGGTGATAATCACCCATCCAAGTCTGATCTGTGTGTCGGTAAGCGTTGCCGACTCGTTGGCGTTGCAATATGTGTCGTGCGACTCTACCCAAGTGGTGAGTTTCGTCGCGCTGACAGGGTGCTGCCAGTCGGCCACTTCCGCGCTTGTCGCCTTGCGTTTGCTGATAATCTGACGGATTTCATGGCCGTAGTTGCTGGCGGTCAAGCCCATATATTTGCCGTATTCCTTTTCCTTTACGTTGCGGTCCTGCAGCACTTCGCCGTAGATAAACAGTTGGTCGCGGTTCTCCAGACGGAAGCCCTTCACCGACTTCATGCCCATAGCCACTGGCCAGAAATCGTTTTTCTTCGACTTAGGGTCGAGAGGGTCTGACGGCAACGAAATTGACCCTTTACAACACGCTCGACCGCCGCAAGGAAACCTTCGAGCCGATCAATCCCCCGCATGTGGGAATGTATGTCTGCGGACCTACCGTATATGGCGATCCGCATCTGGGACACGCCCGGCCGGCGGTGACCTTCGACCTGTTGTTCCGTTATCTCCGGTCGCTCGGCTACAAAGTGCGCTACGTGCGCAACGTGACCGACGTGGGACATCTGGAGCACGATGCCGATGACGGTGAGGACAAGATTTCGAAGAAGGCGCGGCTGGAGCAGCTCGAACCGATGGAAGTGGCGCACTATTACACGGAGCGTTACCACCGGGCGATGGACGAGCTGAACGTGCTGTCCCCCTCGATCGAACCCTGCGCCAGCGGCCATATCATCGAGCAGATCGCCATGGTGAAGGAGATTCTCGACAACGGTTTCGCCTACGAATCGAACGGGTCGGTCTATTTCGATGTGGAGAAATACAACCGGAAATACAGCTACGGCCGTCTTTCGGGCCGCAACCTCGACGATATTCTGACGAACACGCGCGAGCTGGACGGGCAGGGCGATAAGCGCCATTCGTGCGATTTCGCCCTCTGGAAGAAGGCTTCGCCGGAGCATATCATGCGCTGGCCTTCGCCCTGGAGCGACGGCTTCCCCGGCTGGCACATGGAGTGTTCGGCCATGAGCACCAAATACCTGGGCCAGCGGTTCGACATCCACGGCGGCGGTATGGACCTGATGTTTCCGCATCACGAATGCGAGATCGCGCAATCGACGGCGGCGCTCGGCCACGACTCGGCTAAGTATTGGATTCACAACAACATGATTACGATCAACGGTCAGAAGATGGGCAAGTCGCTCGGCAACTTCATCACGCTCGAGGAGCTTTTCACGGGCAATCATAAGTTGCTGACGCAGGCTTATTCGCCGATGACGATCCGTTTCTTCGTATTACAGGCCCACTACCGTTCGACGCTCGACTTTTCGAACGAGGCGTTGCAAGCCGCCGAAAAGGGACTCGACCGCCTGATGAAGGCTGTCGAGGCGCTCGACAAGATCAAGCCGTCGGAGCAATCCACGGTGGATCCTGCGGAGCTCGAAACCCGCTGCCGCGAAGCGTTGGACGATGACCTGAACTCGCCGATGGCGATTTCCGCACTGTTCGATTGGGTGCGCATCATCAATCAGTTGGTCGAGGGGCAGCAGCGGATCACGGCGGCCGACCTGGAGAAGCTCCGGGAGATCGTCCGTCGTTATGTGTTCGATATTCTGGGTTTGCGCGACGAAAAGGCGGCTTCGGCCGGCGGCAAGGATCTGGTCACGCCGTTGGTGAATATGCTTCTCGACCTGCGGCAGGCGGCCAAGACCGAGAAGAATTGGGCGCTGTCGGATAAGATCCGGGACGAGCTTACGGCCATCGGTATCCGGGTCAAGGACCGCAAGGACGGCTGCGACTGGGAGATCGAATAGCGTTTCGTCGTTTTAATTAAAGTATTGATAAATCGATCGTTCCTGTTCGGTGTATTCCGGACGGGAACGGTGTGTTTGGATCGTGCGGGCGGTTGCCGGGGCGGAAAGTCCGTCGCAGCCGTTTCGTGCGTCGAATGATTATTGAAGGGAGGACTTGTGTATGAGTGAAGTAAAAGGAGCGGCGATGGAGCTGGGAACCGAGCGTATCCGCAAGCTGCTCGTTCAATATGCCGTGCCGGCCATTATCGCGATGACCGCCTCGTCGCTGTACAACATGGTGGACAGCATCTTTATCGGGCACGGCGTGGGGGCGCTGGCCATTTCGGGGCTGGCCCTGACGTTCCCGCTGATGAACCTCGCGGCGGCGTTCGGTTCGTTGGTGGGTGTGGGCGCCGCGACGCTGGTGTCGATGCGCCTGGGGCAGCGGGATTACGAAACGGCCCAGCGGATTCTGGGGAATGTCGTGGTGCTCAACCTGATTATCGGAATCTCTTTCGGGTTGCTGACGCTGGTTTTTCTCGATCCGATTCTCTACTTTTTCGGAGCCAGCGATGCGACGATCGGCTATGCCCGGGAGTATATGTCCGTCATTCTGTGGGGTAACGTCGTTACACACATGTATTTGGGTCTGAACGCCGTGTTGCGTGCCGCCGGGCACCCGCGCAAGGCGATGTACGCCACGATCCTGACGGTGACGATCAATGCGATTCTCGACCCGCTGTTCATCTTCGGCTTCGGCTGGGGCATTCGCGGCGCGGCCATTGCGACCGTGCTGGCGCAGATACTCGCGCTCGTCTGGCAGTTCCGCATCTTTTCGGACAGGAACGAGCTGTTGCATTTCCGGCGCGGCATCTACCGGCTGAAAGGCAAGATCGTGCGTAATGTGCTGGCTATCGGCATGTCGCCCTTCTTGATGAACCTTGCGGCTTGTTTCATCGTGATTCTGATCAACAAGGGACTCAAGGAGTACGGCGGCGATCTCAATATCGGTGCTTACGGTATCGTCAATCGGTTGGGATTCTTCTTCGTGATGATCGTCATGGGCATCAATCAGGGTATGCAGCCCATTGCTGGGTATAATTACGGTGCCCGGCAGTTCGACCGGGTGGATCGGGTGCTGAAATTGACGATCATCGGCGCTACCTGCGTCACCACGCTCGGATTCCTGATCGGCGAATTGGCGCCGCGCCTGGCGGTGTCGGTTTTCACGGACGATCCGGAGTTGGTCCGTCTTTCGGCCGAAGGTATGCGCATCGTCTTCTTCTGCTTCCCGATCATCGGTTTCCAGATGGTGACGACCAACTTTTTCCAGAGTATCGGCATGGCGGGCAAGGCGATCTTCCTTTCGTTGTCGCGGCAGTTGCTTTTCCTGATGCCGGGTCTGATTTTCCTGCCCCGCATCTTCGACGAGCTGACGCCCTGGGACGGCAGTTGGGGCGTATGGTGTTCGATGCCGCTGTCGGATTTCCTGGCTTCGCTGGTTGCCGGTGTCATGCTGTTCTGCCAATTCCGGAAGTTCAAGGCCAAGGCCGCTGCGGGGAGAGGCGAGGTTTCGGGAGCCGAAGTCGAAAACGATCGCAGAGTGAATGAATAAAAACCGTTGCACTATGGAACAGGATAAGTTTGTTATCAATATAGGCCGCCAGCTCGGCAGCGGCGGCAAAGCCGTCGGCGAGGCGCTGGGGCGTCGTCTGGGCGTACACGTCTATGACAAGCAGTTGATCAATCTGGCGGCCGAGCAGAGCGGCCTCTGCACGGAACTTTTCGAGCAGGCCGACGAGAAGAAGTCGAGGAGCCTCTTTTCCTCGCTGATCGGTTACTTGCGCATGCCTTTCGGGGGCGACGAGTGCGGGATGACCGACGTGTTGAGCAGCGAGGCGCTGTTCAAGATACAGAGCGACGTGATCCGCGACATCGCCTCGCGGGAGTCGTGTATTTTCGTGGGCCGCTGTGCCGATTACATTTTGAGGGATCATCCCCGCGCGGTGAATGTTTTCGTTACGGGGGCCCCGGAAGATCGGGTGCGCCGCCTTTGCGAGCAGGAGAACGTAACGCCCGAAGAGGCCGAAGCGCAGATGGAGCGTACGGATACCCGCAGGGCTTCCTATTACGACTATTTCAGCAGCGGCAAGTGGGGCGAAGCCGCAACCTACCATCTCTGCATCGATTCCTCGGTGCTGGGGATCGAAGGTACGGCCGACTTTATCCGGGAGTTTGCGGAGCGTAAACTGAAGATGAACCTGTCCGGGCGGTAGTCGGCGGCTTCGAGCGTGTTCGGCATAATCGCAGGGATGCGCGGGGCGGTTTTGGAAAGGAATAAAAGAAACGGTTTTCGGACGGTCGGTGTCGGTGCGACGGAGCGTATTTTCGGTCTGTGTTCGGTCTGTGGCCCGTGATAACGGTCGATAGCCCGTCGTTCGAGGCGATCTTTTCGGCGGAAGGGTTTGGGCGTCCGACTTTTTTCGAACAGAGCCGTCCGGGGCGGGATCGTTTTTATTGGCGACGAGCCCGGTTCCTATTTCGGAAACCCGGAAATTTTATTTACATTTGTTGGAAAAAACAGGCGGGACGGTGATTCTTGCGGAAGAGCCTGCACGATTCCGGCCTGTAATAATCAATCGGAAAATATGGTACTTGCAGAACAGATTAAAGAGGCTATAAGACGTCAGGATACGTTGGGGAGGTGTCTTTGACATCGACCAGCGAAGAATAGAACTCCAGAACGAGGAGGAGAAGACGCAGGTTCCGGGCTTTTGGGATAATCCCGACAAGGCCCGCGAACAGTTGCGCCGCGTGGCGGGAATCAAGGCGTGGGTCGAGGAGTACGATGCTGTGGTCAAGGAGGTCGAGGACCTGCGGTTGATGCCGGAATTCGTCAAGGAGGGCGTGGTGACCGAGCAGGAGCTCGACGAACAGTACGCGCGTGCGATGCACCGCATCGAGGAACTCGAACTGCGCAACATGCTGCGCCGTGACGAGGACCGTATGGGCGCTATCATGGATATCAATTCCGGTGCGGGCGGTACCGAGGCGCTCGACTGGGCGGGGATGCTGCTGCGCATGTACACCCGCTGGGGCGAGGCGCACGGATACAAGGTCAAGGTGCTCGACTATCAGGCTGGCGAGGAGGTAGGTGTAAAGTCCTGCACGCTCGAATTCGAGGGCGAATACGCCTACGGCTACCTCAAGAGCGAAAACGGCGTGCACCGCATGGTGCGCCTGTCGCCGTTCAACGCCAATAACAAGCGGCAGACGACTTTCGCGTCGGTGTTCGTGTCGCCGGCGATCGACGATACGATCGAAATCACGGTCAATCCTGCGGACATCGAGTGGGATACCTTCCGGTCGAGCGGTGCGGGCGGCCAGAACGTCAATAAGGTCGAAACGGCGGTCCGGTTGCGCTATCACGGCAAGGATGCCGATACGGGCGAGCCGATCGAGTATCTGATCGAGAATATGGAGACTCGCTCGCAGTTGATGAACCGCGAAAATGCCATGCGCATCCTCAAGTCGAAACTCTACCAGCGGGAGCTGGACAAGCGCATGGCTACGCAGCAGGCACTCGAAGCTACGAAAAAACGCATCGAATGGGGTTCGCAGATCCGCTCCTACGTCTTCGACGACCGACGGGTGAAGGATCATCGTACGGGAGTCCAGACCTCGGATGTCGAGGGGGTGATGGACGGCGACCTGGACGAATTCATCAAGGCCTACCTGATGGAGTTCGGCGGACAGGCGTAAGCGTGGGGATGTGAGAATATTGCAGGGGGGCGAAAATTTTATTTTCGCCCTCCCTCTTGTTTTAAGTTTGTTTTATTCGATCGAATGGATCGAAATCGTATTTCCTGCTGCGGGTCCCCATTTTCCATTCTTTTTTTGCAGGGCGTCCGTTTCACCCCAGAATCCGTAGTCGCATTGGATGATAGCTTCCGTGAGTGAAGTGTTTATTACGATATAGCTGAAGTAGGGTGATGATCGTGGATTCGGATAATGTAAAAAGGATGAATAGCACACGGGAAATTTACTTGTATAAAAGTTGAGAGCATGTTGTGAATAAATAAAGCTTTTCGACTTTTTGACTTCGGAGTCGATAAAACTGTCAATGGCTTTTTTGTAAGATGGAATGAGTTTTAAGAACCGAATTTGTTGAGGCGCATTGCAGGGACGGTACCCTTTGATGATTCGTTGCGGTGTATAATCCATTTGGGAAAACCATCGATGCGACGATAAGTCTTCAGGACGGAAACAATCGAGATATTCTTCGTCACTTAAAATATAGACGGGAACTTCTCCCGGAAAAACCAAGTTGCCGTTGACGATCCGCCCCTGTTTGTCCGGAGAGAGTTCTTTGTTATTGAAATAATATTTTTCCATTAGGTAGTCCAAAAGTTGATAAACAGTTGTTGTTAGCTTATCGTTTGTGTCGTATATCGTCGCGGTTCGGCTTTCCTGCTCCCATTTTTCGATGAATTTTTCGATTTTTTCCGAAGACTGCTCGGAGCATGCCGTAGTGAGTTCAGAGAGTAGGCGCTCCGCTTCTGGAGTGTCTGCGCAAGGGTTACGGTTTTGGGCTTGAACGATTCCGAGTGTAGCAAAAGAAACAAAAGCGATAAGCAATACCGGCAAAAATTGGATCAGACGGTTTTTCATTTTTATATGGTATAAGTTCAGTTAATCAAAGATAGTAAATTTTCTGTTTTTGATTGACTGATATTTTTAGGTTTATCCGTTTTTTCGTATCTGTCGCTTCCGGACAGGCGGCAGATGCCGTCGCAGCGCGGAATTTACTGTCGGATGCGATCAGCCTGGTTCCGAAGGAGTCCGTATGGGTCGGTACGACCGATACGGCGATGTATTATCCCCGGCTCGCAGGGAAGCGTGTGGCCTTGCTTGCGAATCATACTTCGATGATCGGCGAACGGCATTTGGTTGATATTCTGCACGCGAGGGGATTCGATGTGACTGCAATCTTCGCTCCGGAGCACGGATTCCGGGGAACGGCCGATCCCGGAGAGCACATGGGTGGTTCCGTCGATGCGGCGACGGGTATTCCGATCCGGTCGCTCTGCGACGGGAACACGCGGAGGCCTTCCGACGAGGCGATGCACTCGTTCGAGGTGGCGTGAACAGGTTGGATGCGGGCGTGTTATACCTAAATTATATAGAGCGATTGGATGCCTGCGTAGGTTTCGAGCGGGAAGCCATTGGCCCGGAGCGGCCCAATCTCAACGGAATGCTCATCGACGGACCGATTCTCGAAGAACGATACGAGGCGGGGTGGAATATGTGTGCCGGATGGTTGTCGAGGGATATGCTGCGGAGGAGATCCGCAACCGGTGGCGGGAGGATATCGGGTTGTCCCGTATTCAAAGAAAGCCATCTCTTTTATACGAAGAGCGACCTTTATTCCGTTCTATTCGTGAATAAAGTCTGCGAGTATGCCGGAATCGCTCGCAAAGCGGAGGAAATGTTGTTTTTTTTATCCGATTTTTCAGGCCGATTCGAAATAAATTTCTATATTTGCAACGATGCCCTTTGAATAAATGAGGAGCAGGAACGAAGAAATTTGCATAAATAAACCCAATAATTTTTTAATACGTATGAAAATCAAAATGTTTATGTTGGCTGCTTTGGCAGCATTCGCGACGTTGGCCGGTTGTAGCGACGACGAAAATAAAACCACCGGTGGCGGTGGCAATAACGGAACGGGAGGAGATCCTGTCGAGAGCGAATATAAGGTGACGTTCTCCGACACGTCTTATTACAGTTCGGTTGCTACGTTCGAGGCGATTACAGAGAATGCCAAGTCCCAGTCTTTTATGGCTGTGGTGTTTGAGACGGCGTTCCTGGAGCAGCAAATTCCCGGAATTACGGATAATGATATTGCGAAAGGTGTCATCAACTATTATAAGGCGGAATATATGTCGCAGGGAGCCACTGTTGCTGATATTTACAATGTGCTTACTCAGCAGGGACGGTTGCATGGTAGTGTAACTCCTTTGGAATTGGATGTCCCCGGTTTGTCGGCGGGTACATCCTACTCGGTTGTCGTTGCCGGTGTCAATGAGAACCTTGAAATTGTCGCTAACGGAATCGTTGCCGAGTTTACGACGAAAACGTTGCCCGGCCTGGAGGAGGAGAATTGTACTTTCGAATGGACGGTTGAGCCTAAATCGACGTCCGTAACAATGAGTTTTACTCCTTCCGATAAGAAGGTGCCCTATTTCTTCTATGCGCTGACAGCTGAAGAGTATAGTTCGGAATGTCAAAACGACCCCGCGATACTGAAAGAGCTGCTCCCTTCTTTTATCGCTAACTTGGCCAAGGCTTACCAGATGTCTGTTTCCGAGTTTATGAAGAAACAGCGGATGACGGGTGATTTGGAGGAGTTCACTTTTACTGGTTTGCTGCCTAAAACGGGGTATGTCGTATTCGTGTGCGGTATGGATGAGTACGGTCGTCCGACGACGGATGTCAGCGTGAAGGACTTTGAAACGTTGGAATATGTCGCTTCGGATGCTACGGTGGAGAGCGTGGATGTCCGTCTGTATGACGGTGAGGAGGCTTCGTCCATTGATCCGACTACGTATAAGCCCGATGATTACGGAGGTGCCTATTTCTTGCGATACGTACCCCAGTTCTCCGAAGAGTGTGCCGAGGTTTGGAATATGCTGGTGACCGATGTGGATTTTTCGGGTGAGTCTGACGACGTGGTTTTGTCTTACATTATGAGTATGGGCTTTGATGCAGATACTTCTATGATGGATATAGTCAAGCTTCCTGAGGGCCTTATGGTTTACGCTTATATCGTAGCACAGAACGAGGCCGGAGAGTATGGTAATATTTACCGATGTGAACCGTTCGAGGTGAGCAAGGCTAACCTCAGTCCGGTGGAGGAACTTTTCCCCGAGTCTAATTCGAAGAGCGGAATCTCTTCCGTAGCTTTCAGTTCGGTGGGCAAGATGTGTCCGAAGACCGTAAATTCGATGAAAATCGTTAGCGTGTTGTAATTCGGCCGCTGACCGAAACCGAAGATTCCCGAAGTAATTTCGGGAATCTTTTTTTGCGTCTTTCGGAACCGGGGAGGAGCAGCTGGAGGAAATTCCGGGAATTGAGTCCGAAATATTTGGCACTTTGTGGAAAAGTATTTAATTTAGTAAAAAATATCGCAATGATATACTTTGGTGGATCTCTTTGGGAATGTAGCGCCAAGTCCCTCCGAGGAGGGAATGTCGGGGAGAATTGCATTACAGACGCAGCCACAAGCTGCGAATAGGCGACCCTTGCGATGCTGCGATCTCGGATGATGGTACATTGAAATATATAATTGCCCAAAATGTTTATTGCAATGAGTGTATCTGTGAACAAGACATATTCGGCGGCCGATTTGAAATTCCTCAATTTGCTTTCGGAGAAATTCCCGACCATTGCCGACGCTACGACTGAAATCATCAACCTGGAGGCTATTCTGAACCTTCCCAAAGGTACCGAGCATTTCCTTACGGACCTTCACGGTGAATACGAGGCTTTCCGCCACGTGCTGAAGAACGCTTCGGGCGTGATCCGGCAAAAGGTGCACGAGGTTTTCAACAATACTTTGCGCGAATCCGAAATGACGGAGCTTTGTACGCTGATCTACTATCCCGCCGAGAAGCTGCAACTCATCAAGCAGAAGGAATCGAATCTGGACGACTGGTATAAGGTTACGCTCAACCAGCTGACAGAGGTCTGCCGGGCCGTTTCGGTCAAATACACCCGCTCGAAGGTGCGCAAGATGCTGCCTCCGGATTTTTCCTATGTCATTCAGGAGCTTCTCCACGAATCCGATTCGCCGGGATCGCCCAAACAGAGTTATTTCAACGGGATTCTTAATTCGATCATCTCGATCGGACGGGCGGATGCTTTCATTATCGCCATGAGCAATGTGATCCAGTGCCTGACGATCGACCGTCTGCATATCATCGGCGATATTTTCGATCGGGGGCCCGGTCCGCACTTCATTTTCGATACGCTGGCCCAGTACAAGATGTACGATATCCAGTGGGGTAATCACGACATTCTTTGGATGGGCGCTGCGGCGGGAAATTTAGCTTCGATCGCCAATGTGATCCGTGTGTCGGCCCGCTATGACAATCTCGATGTGTTGGAGGACGGCTACGGCATCAATCTGCTGCCGCTGGCCCGCTTCGCCATGGAAGTTTATGAGAACTCACCCTGCAAGCCCTACCAGCCCAAAGTGATGCAGAATTCGGGCGTTACGGAGCGCGATGTACTGCTGATGGCCCAGATGCACAAGGCGATTTCGGTGATCCAGTTCAAGATCGAGGGACAGATGATCAAGCGCCATCCCGAATACAAGATGGAGGGGCGGGCTTTGTTGGAGAAAATCGACTACGAGAAGGGAACCATCGAGATCGACGGCAAGGATTATCCCTTGAAGGACGCCGACTTTCCGACGGTCGATCCCCGGGATCCTTATAAGCTGACTCCGGGCGAAGATCAGCTTATTCGTACGTTGCAAGCCTCGTTCCTGAACAGCGACAAACTACAGAAACATATCCGGCTGCTCTTTTCGAAGGGCAGTATGTATCTGATCGTCAATTCGAACCTGATGTACCACGCTTCGATTCCGATGACCGACGAAGGGGAGTTCAAAACAGTCATCGTGGACGGAAAACCCTATGCCGGACGGAGCCTGCTGGACAAACTGGACCGCCTGACCCGGGAGGCCTATTTCGGTGGCAATGGGGCCAAGAGTCAGCAGATGGCGCTCGATTACATGTGGTACTTGTGGTGCGGCCCCGAATCCCCGTTCTTCGACAAGGCCAAGATGGCAACGCTGGAGCGTTACCTGATCGAGGACAAGAAGACGCACCACGAGGAGAAGGGAGCTTATTACAAGCATTTGGATGATACGAAGATGTGCAGTATGATTCTTTCGGCTTTCGGACTCGATCCAGAGAAATCCCATATCATTTCGGGACACGTGCCCGTGAAGACCTGCAAGGGCGAAAGTCCCATCAAGGCCGGCGGCAAGCTGCTGATGATCGACGGCGGATTTTCCAAGGCGTACCATTCCGAAACGGGCATCGCCGGTTATACGTTGATTTACAATTCGCACGGGCTGCAACTGGTGCAGCACGAGCCTTTCGAGTCGGCGGTCAAGGCCGTCGAGGAGGGAAAGGACATCATCTCTACGAAGGTGATCGTCGAGGCGACGACCGACCGCATCACGGTGCGCGATACGACTATCGGCAAGGAGTTGCAGGTGCAGATCGACGACCTGAAGAACCTGCTGGCGGCCTATCGCAGCGGCCAGATCAAGGAACGTAAGTAACCGAAGGCAGCATTGCTGCGAAATATCCGTGTCCGGGGGACTCCTTTTATCCGGTCGGAATTCTGCGAAAGACGACTTTCGAAGGAGCGAATCGGTCTTTTCGGTTCGGCAGTAAGGCGGGTAACTGTAAGATTGTACTCATAATTCTAAAAAGTTAGTTTTCGCAAATATAACGGTTTATTCTCGGAAAGTACAATAAACCGGGATTTTTCTAAAGTACTAAATCATCGGCTATCTTAAATATGGCTTTTACATCATTTAGGAATTTCTCCCGCTTCCATATACAAGCAACAATATCGTTTAAAGAAACCAATCTTCCAACAACCTTTACGACTCCAGTACATATAAGGAAATGCCGAAGTTATTGCAAAGAAGTATTACAGTACTTTTAAAGGAGTACTACAGTGGTTCTCTATAAATAACTGTTTCTGTCCTCTAACATAAGAAATAACAATATAGGAACCCACCACAAGAAACGTCTATTTCTTTGTCCTATTCGCCAACACCAGGTGCAACGCCCCGTAGATGCCCAGCACTATCACCAGCAACGTCTGTATGCCATGCACTATCAGCGCAAAGATACCCGCATCCGTAGCATTTACCCCATAAAGCATCATCATAGTGATGACAGCAAAGTGCCAGGGACCTGCCCCGTTGGGCGTAGGAACAATGACTGCAAACGTTCCTCCGACAAACATCACCATTCCGGCAAGGAAACTAAGGTGCTCTGTAAACTGGAAGCAATAGAAAGTTATATAGAAATGATAAAAATAGCATAGCCAAATAAGTAAAGTGTAAAGAACAAACAAAGGCACATTCTTCACATTCTTAAGCGACATCACACCTTCCCATATATTCAAGACTACCCCCTTCACCTTTTCAAAAAAAGAGAGCATACGCAACAGAAAATAGAGAAGTACCAGAACACCAATAATAGAAAAAAGAGCCACATAAAACCAAGGAGAAGTCACAAGATGCATCAGTGATGGAATCTTGGTGCCCGTCTCCTCAAAAAAACGAAAAAAAACGGGCATCTGCACCAAAAAAGTAATCCCCGTAATCAACAGAATGCAAAGCGTATCTACCAACCGCTCTGTCACCACCGTCCCCAAGGACTTCGCAAAGGAAACATTATCATATTTGGCAAGTACTCCACAACGTGAAACCTCTCCCACACGGGGCAGTACCAGATTGGTGGCATAAGATACGAAAATGGCATCGACGCAATCGCTTGTTTTGGGATGAGCATCCAGAGGCTCCAAAGTCTGCTTCCAACGCCAGCCTCGCAACACATGGCTCATCACACCGAAGAACAAGGACAACAACATCCACCACCAGTTCGTCTGATGAAGTAGAACTTCTTCTGCCTTTGAAAAGTCAAAATCACGATATACCCAATAGAAGATAAAACCACCCAATAAAATGGGTAAGATGATTTTCAACGTCTTTTTTAGCAGCTTATTCATACGATATTCCCAAATTCTTCATTCTTCATTCTTCATTCTTCATTGAAAAGAACTACCTTTGCTCCGTGTAAAGATAGGTTGTTGTTCACGTTACAGCCTACGTTTACGGAGCAAAAGTAATGATTTAGTTGATACATGAGAGTAGTTAAACCTAAAAAGTTTCTCGGGCAACACTTCCTGAAAGACCTGAAAGTGGCACAAGACATTGCCGACACGGTAGATGTCTGTCCCGAAATTCCCATCCTCGAAGTTGGTCCGGGAATGGGAGTGCTGACCCAGTTTCTTCTGCCCAAAGAACGCAACGTCAAAGTAGTAGAACTGGACTACGAGTCAGTGGCCTACCTACGGGAAGCCTATCCGCAACTGGAAGACAACATCATTGAGGACGACTTCCTCAAAATGAATCTGCAACGATTGTTTGGCGGGCAACCTTTTGTGCTGACGGGAAACTATCCTTATAATATCTCCAGCCAGATATTCTTCAAAGTGCTGGAATATAAGGATCTGATTCCCTGCTGTACGGGTATGATACAAAAGGAAGTAGCCGAGCGCATAACCGCTGGGCCGGGCAGCAAGACATACGGAATCCTAAGTGTACTGATACAAGCATGGTACAAAGTGGAGTACTTGTTTACGGTACACGAACATGTCTTCAACCCGCCCCCAAAAGTTAAAAGTGCCGTCATCCGCATGATGCGCAATGAAACGCACGATTTAGGCTGCGACGAGAAATTGTTCAAGCAAGTAGTGAAAACCACGTTCAACCAACGACGCAAGACACTGCGGAACTCCATAAAACCGATACTCGGCAAAGACTGTCCACTGACGGAGGACGTATTATTTAATAAACGCCCGGAACAACTGTCCGTAAAGGAATTTATTCAACTGACCAACCAAGTGGAGCAGGCATTGAGAACAATTAATGATTAATGGTTAGTGATTAAACACGAATAATCATGGAAATAGACGAAGAATATATAGACAAAGTCAAAAGCCTGATAGAACAGAAAGACGCGGAAAACGTCAAGACACTTTTGACCGACCTTCATCCGGCGGATATTGCAGAACTATGCAATGACCTCGGCTTGGAGGAAGCCCGCTTCGTTTACCGCCTCCTTGACAACGAAACGGCAGCGGATGTACTGGTTGAAATGGACGAAGACATCCGGAAAGAATTCCTGGAACTTCTTCCTTCGGAGACCATTGCCAAACGTTTCGTGGATTATATGGACACGGACGATGCCGTAGACCTGATGCGCGAACTCGATGAAGACAAGCAGGAGGAAATACTTTCGCACATCGAAGATATAGAACAAGCCGGTGACATCGTTGACCTGCTGAAATATGATGAAGACACTGCCGGTGGTTTGATGGGTACGGAAATGGTGACTGTCAATGAAAACTGGAGTATGCCGGAGTGTCTGAAGGAAATGCGCCTGCAAGCTGAAAAGCTGGATGAAATTTACTACGTATACGTCATCGACGACGAAGACCGTCTGCAAGGAGTATTCCCATTAAAGAAAATGATAACTTCCCCTTCTGTCTCCAAGGTAAAGCATGTGATGCGAAAAGATCCTATCTCCGTCCATGTAGATACCCCCATTGACGAAGTGGTGCAAATCATCGAAAAGTATGACTTAGTGGCAGTTCCTGTTGTAGACAGCATCGGGCGCCTGGTAGGCCAGATTACCGTAGACGACGTCATGGACGAAGTCCGCGAACAGTCGGAACGTGATTACCAGCTGGCATCCGGTTTGTCCCAAGATGTAGAAACGGACGATAATGTTATGCGCCAAACTTCAGCCCGCCTTCCATGGCTACTCATCGGTATGCTGGGCGGTATAGGCAACTCCATGATATTGGGCAACTTCGACACGACTTTCGCCGCCCACCCGGAAATGGCCCTTTATATTCCGTTGATTGGCGGTACGGGGGGAAACGTGGGAACCCAGTCGTCTGCCATCATCGTACAAGGCCTTGCCAACAGCTCACTGGATGCCAAAGACACCTTCAAACAGGTAGCTAAGGAAGCTGTAGTGGCGGTTATCAATGCAACCATCATTTCCCTGCTAGTATACATTTATAATTTTATCCGGTTCGGAGCTACGGCTACGGTCACTTATTCCGTCTCCATCAGCCTCTTTGCAGTCGTCATGTTCGCCTCCATCTTCGGAACGCTAGTCCCCATGACTTTAGAGAAGCTGAAGGTTGACCCGGCCATTGCCACCGGCCCATTTATCTCCATCACCAATGACATTATAGGCATGATGCTGTACATGGGTATCACAGTCTTACTGTCATAAAAACAAGAAAATAGAAAAAAATCAAGGCAAATTGTATGAAGTAATCATTTTATTTCATTAATTTGTAGCCTAATGTAACCCGAACGGGAGGAACCCGTTTCTAAAAAAGTAAATACAATGACGGACACTCATGACACTAATCTCCCCGAAAAGCCGGTGGAATTAGAAGAAGAAAAGAAGACAGCAGAGGTTTCTGAACCGGCAACAACAGAAACTCCCGCTGAAGAAATCGTTTCAAAAAAGCCGGTAGAGTCAGTTCTGAAGCTCACGAAAGAGGAAATACTTGCCAAACTCAAAGAGGTGGTTGCAGACGTGGAGAACGTGGCAAAACCTGAAATAGACGGTTTGAAGCAATCTTTCTACAAGCTGCACAATGCTGAGCAGGATGCGGCCAGAAAACTGTTCATTGAAAACGGAGGCGCCGCGGAGAACTTTGTTCCACAAACAGACTGTGTGGAGGAAGAGTTCAAGAATATCATGTCCGTCATCAAAGAAAAAAGAAGTGCACTCACAGCCGAACTGGAGAAGCAAAAGGAAATGAACCTGCAGGTAAAGCTTTCCATCATCGAAGAGCTGAAGGAGCTGGTTGAATCTCCAGATGACGCCAACAAGAGCTATACGGAGTTCAAGAAACTACAGCAGCAATGGAACGAAGTTAAACTCGTTCCGCAAGCTAAGGTCAACGAGCTTTGGAAAAACTACCAATTGTATGTTGAGAAATTCTATGACCTTCTGAAACTGAACAATGAATTCCGCGAATACGATTTCAAGAAGAATTTGGAAATCAAGACACATCTCTGTGAAGCTGCCGAAAAGCTGGCGGATGAAGAGGATGTAGTTTCAGCTTTCCATCAGTTACAGAAGCTACATCAAGAATTTCGTGATACAGGGCCGGTAGCCAAGGAACTACGCGACGAAATCTGGGCACGTTTCAAAGCTGCCTCTACAACCGTAAACCGACGTCACCAGCAACATTTCGAAGCATTGAAGGAAGTGGAACAGCACAATCTTGACCAAAAGACTGTAATTTGCGAAATCATAGAAGCCATTGACTACAAAGAACTGACAAGCTTTGCTTCTTGGGAGAGCAAGACGCAAGAAGTCATCGCACTTCAAAACAAATGGAAAACCATTGGTTTCGCTCCGCAAAAAATGAACGTGAAGATTTTCGAACGTTTCCGCAAAGCGTGCGACGAGTTCTTCCGTAGAAAGGGAGAGTTCTTCAAGAGCCTGAAGGAAGGTATGAACGAAAACCTGGAAAAGAAGCGTGCCTTGTGCGAAAAAGCAGAAGCTCTGAAGGACAGTACCGACTGGAAAGCAACCGCCGATGAACTGACCAAACTTCAGAAAGAATGGAAAACCATTGGTCCGGTAGCAAAAAAATATTCGGATGCCGTATGGAAACGTTTCATCTCCGCTTGTGACTACTTCTTCGAACAAAAGAACAAAGCCACTTCTTCACAGCGCAGCGTAGAGCAGGAAAATCTGGAAAAGAAAAAAGCCATCATCGAGAAACTGAATGTTATCGATGACCAAATGGATACGGAGGAAGCTACCCAATTGGTACGCGACCTCATGAAAGAGTGGAACGGCGTAGGACATGTACCTTTCAAAGAGAAAGACCGAATCTATAAGCAATACCACAGCCAGGTAGACAAATTGTTTGAACGCTTCAACATCAGCGCCTCCAACAAGAAGCTAAGCAACTTCAAGTCGACTATCAGCTCCATTCAGGAAGGTAGTCCACAAGCCCTTTACCGGGAACGTGAGAAGCTGGTACGTGCCTTCGACAATATGAAGAACGAGCTTCAGACATATGAAAACAATCTCGGTTTCCTAACCACTTCTTCCAAAAAGGGAAACAGTCTGCTGACAGAAATCAACCGTAAGGTGGAAAAGCTGAAAGCAGATATCGAACTTGTAAAAGAAAAGATAAAAGTGGTGGACGAGAATATCAAAAATCAAGGATAACGCAACAAGATAAGACTTAATAAAAAAGTTCTCCAAATAGTGCTTGATGAAGATTCAAAAGCCTTGGAGGAAGTTGTCGTTACCGCTTTGGGTATTACTCGTTCAGAGAAAGCGTTAGGTTATGCTACACAAAAGTTCAAGGGGGATGAATTAGAGAAAGTTAAGGGCGTGAATATCGCGACG
>ERZ773112.899-NODE-899-length-18552-cov-5.340704_pt1 | contig 18552 bp, 16 predicted proteins | sample MGYA00580566_ERZ773112 | MGnify/ENA primary metagenome ERZ773112 (study PRJEB29015, sample SAMEA2737842) | human gut metagenome | biome: human gut; feature: human-associated habitat; material: faeces | place: China | collected 2012 ... | reverse complement strand
AGAACAGTACGGTGGCAAATATCATCGGAAAACGTGCATCGAAGGAATTACGTGTAGATGATATTGTAAATATTGGAATCGGTATTCCGGAGATGGTTTCTCGTTTTGCAAGAAAGAGTGGAATGCTTGATATGGTGACATTGACGGTTGAGTCCGGAGGAATCGGAGGATTTCCTGTTTCAGGAGAAGCCTTTGGAGCAATGATCGGTGCGGCATCCGTTTATGATATGGCAAACCAGTTTGACCTTTATGATAATGGTGGCCTCGATGTCTGCTTTATGGGCGCGCTTGAAGTGGATAAAGAAGGAAATGTGAATGCACACCGTGGACCGGGAGCGTTTGCCGGAATCGGAGGATTTGCGAATATCACAGCTAAGACACCAACCGTTGTATTCTGTTTCAGCTTTACAGTAAAAGGACTGGAAGTTTCACAGAAGAAGGGGATTGTTGAAATTGAGAAGGAAGGTTCTATTTCAAAATTTGTAGATCGAGTCAAGAGTATCAGTTTTTCTGCCAGACGTGCGATCGCAAATGGACAGAAAGTACTTTATGTGACTGAACGCTGTGTATTTCGCCTGACACCGAAGGGGCTGAAATTGATAGAAGTATATCCTGGAATCGATGTGCAGAAAGATATTTTAGATCTTCTGCCATTCGAAGTGGAAGTATGATATAGAAAATCAATGCAAAATAAGATGAAGATTTGTTAAAATAGTTCATGGACTTCATCACGTTAAATTGATACAATTTATCCACAGGACAACAGAAAGGACATTATTATTATGGAAAAAGGTACAATTTTTAAATTTCATAATGATCTTGATACAGATCAGATCATCGCATCCCAGTATCTGCTTCTGCCGAACTTAGATGAGATGAAGAGTCATACATTTGAATCATTGGATCCGGATTTCGCAAAGAAAGTAAAACCGGGAGATTTCGTAGTCGGAGGAGAGAACTTTGGGTGTGGTTCTTCCAGAGAGCAGGCACCAGGTGTGCTCAAAGCACTTGGAGTACAGGCTGTCATTGCGAAATCATTTGCAAGAATCTTCTATAGAAATGCGATCAATATCGGACTTCCGGTGATTGTCTGTAAGGAACTTCCGGATGAAGTAAAGACAGGTGATACAATGGAACTTCGCATGTCTGACGGAACAGCTGAGGCGAATGGAAAGACTTATTCTTGTACAAAGCTGCCGGAGTATATGCAGAATATTCTGAATCAGGGCGGACTGATCGCTTCACTGAATAAGGAGGACTAGAGCTATGGGAATGACAATCGCAGAGAAGATCATCGCTGCTGCCGCCGGTGTGGACAGCGTAAAACCGGGAGATATCCATACAGTAACATTGGACAGAATGATGAGTAATGATGGAACGACACACCTTACTGTGGATATGTATAATAACAAATTAAAGAATCCTCGTATTGCAGATCCGAAGAAACTGGTATTCATTGTGGATCATAATGTGCCATCAGACAGTCCGAAGACAGCGGCATCTCAGAAGAAGATGAGAGATTTTGCAAAAGAGAACGGCATTGACTTCTGGGAAGGAAAGGGTGTCTGTCATCAGGTTATGATGGAGAACTATGTCCGTCCGGGAGAACTGATCTTCGGAGCTGACAGCCATACTTGTTCCTACGGAGCACTCGGAGCGTTCGGTACAGGTGTCGGATGTACAGACTTCCTTTATGGAATGGTGACAGGACAGTCCTGGGTACTTGTTCCGGAATCAGTGAAATTCAATCTGATCGGAGAACTTCCGGAAGGTGTTTATGCAAGAGACCTGATTCTGACAATTATCGGTCAGGTCGGTGCGAACGGATGTAACTATCAGGTGATGGAGTTCACCGGAGAAGGGGCAAAGACACTGAGCATCAGTGATCGTATCGCACTTTGCAATATGACAGTAGAAGCCGGAGCCAAGACAGGTATCTTCGAGGCAGATGAAAAAGCAATGGAATACCTGAAAGAGCATGGCCGTGAGCCGAAAGCTGTATTCCACAGTGATCCAGATGCACATTATATCAGAGAGTATACAATCGATCTTTCTAAAGTGGAACCAGTTGTGGCAAAACCTGATTTTGTAGATAATTTAAGTCCGGCAAAGGAAGTGCGTGGAATTAAGATTGACGAAGCATTTTTGGGTTCCTGTAATAATGGACGTATTGAAGATCTTCGTGTCGGAGCAGAAGTTATCAAAGGAAAGAAGGTTGCAGATAAGGTTCGTTTCCTTGTTGTTCCGGCAAGTCAGACAATTTACCGTCAGGCTCTTAAGGAAGGACTTCTTGATATTTTCATGGAGGCAGGTGCAATTGTAATGAATCCGAACTGCAGTGTCTGCTGGGGAAGCTGTCAGGGAGTTATTGGTGAAAATGAAGTTCTGATCAGTACAGGAACACGTAATTTCAAGGGTCGTGCAGGACACCCAAGTTCAAAAGTATATCTTGGATCCGCAGCAACAGTTACAGCATCAGCGATTAAGGGTGAGATCGCACTTGCATCTGATCTGTAAGGTGAAGGAAACAAGAGGTAACTTGTACAGAGAAGAACTTATATATTTTGAGGTGAACTATGGATAAATTTACAGGAAAGGTGTGGGTACTCGGAGATGATATCGATACTGATATCATCATCCCGACAGAGTATCTTGCACTGAAAACAATTGACGATATGAAACAGTATGGATTCAGTCCGCTTCGTCCGGAACTGGCAGGACAGATCCAGAAAGGTGATATCATCGTTGCAGGAAAGAACTTTGGATGTGGATCTTCCAGAGAACAGGCACCGGAGATCATCAAAGCACTTGGAATTCAGTGTGTGATCGCAAAATCATTTGCAAGAATCTTTTTCCGCAATTCAATCAACAATGGTCTGCTTTTGATTGAGCAGCCGGATCTGTATGATGATATGAAAGAAGGCGACACAATTGATGTCGTGATGAATCAGCATGTAGACTATAATGGCAAAGAATATCCGATCGCTTCTCTGCCGGAGAATCTGATGAGCATCATTCAGGCAGGCGGACTTGTAAAAGCTATGCGCAAGCTGAATGGACTTGAGGATTGAGCAGAAAGGAGAGCATGATGGGCGAGACGATTATTGAAAAGATTATCAGACATAATACAGGAAAGGCAGTAAAGCCGGGAGATATCGTGACAGTCAATGTTGACAGATGCATGATCCATGATATTTTCACTCCTTTTGTAGCAGATAAATTTGAAGAGATGGGATTTACAAAGCTTCATGATCCGGATAAAGTGGTTCTGATTTATGATCACCTTGTTCCGGCGAGTCAGCAGGATGATACAAGACATTTCCACAAAGGAGATGAATTTGTAGAAAAATATGGACTGACTCACGTACATAGAAGTGACGGAATCTGTCACCAGTTGATGACAGAAGCCGGATATGTGAAACCGGGAGATATCGCATTCGGAACAGACAGCCATACGACAACTTATGGTTGTGTTGGTGCATTTTCATCCGGAATCGGTTATACAGAGATGGCAAGTATTCTTGGAACTGGTACAATGTGGATCAAAGTTCCGGAGACGATCAAAGTTGTGATTGACGGAGAACTTCCGGAAAATGTAATGTCCAAGGATATCATTCTCCGACTGATCGGAGATCTCCGTGCGGACGGAGCAACTTACAGAGCGCTGGAATTCTCAGGAAGCACAATTGAGAAAATGTCAGTTGCAAGCCGTATGACAATGGCGAACATGGCAATTGAGGCAGGAGCAAAATGTGCTCTTTTCACACCGGATGAGAAGACAGCAGAGTATTGTGAGATTGAACTCAATGATTACCAGAAGAGTCTTGTTGGAGATGAAGATGCTGTCTATATGAAGACAATGACATATAAGGCAGAGGATTTCGTTCCGGTTATGGCATGTCCATCCCAGGTTGATAAGATCAGAGATGTCAGTGAACTGGAAGGAACAGAGATTGACCAGGTATTTATCGGATCCTGTACAAACGGTCGCCTGGAAGACCTTAGAGCTGCGGCAGAAGTACTCAAAGGAAAGAAGGTTGCGGACTTTGTGAAGCTGATCGTTACACCGGCAAGCCGCAAGATCTACAGACAGGCACTGGCAGACGGAACGCTGGATATTCTGGCAGAAGCAGGTGCGATCATTACGCATCCGGGCTGTGGACTGTGCTGCGGAAGAACAGGAGGAATCCTTTCTGACGGAGAACGTGTTGTAGCAACGAATAACAGAAATTTCCTTGGACGTATGGGAACATCTAAGGTAGAGATTTATCTTGCAAGTCCGAGAACTGCAGCGGCATGTGCAGTTGCCGGGAAGATTGTGAATCCGGAATAAGAAGGAAATATAAAAAGCTATTGATTACAACAATTAAGATGAAATGTGTTGCAATCGATAGCTTTTTAAAAATTGTTGTAATTGTTTTTCTAATTGACACCTTCTAATGATTTTGTTATAGTTAATTCACATCGAAATCTCAGACATATATTTTCTATATTTCATTTGTCTGAATGTGTTATCGAAAGGATAACTTTATCTCATATTCAAGGCTGCATCAGCAGGAGATTCCATTTTGATGAGTTACAAAATAACAAAAGAATAAAAAACCAGGAGGAAGAGTCTATGGGAAAAGCAGATGTTAATGTGAATATCTGGCTAAGTGAGAAGAAAAGATTTGCAAATTTATTTAATGGTGTGATTTATGGTGGAAGGCAGGTGATATTGCCGGAGGATTTGGTAGAAGTGAATTCTGTTTCATCTGTCAGTGTGAAAAATCGGGCCGGGAAAACAAAGAACATGAAAAGATACCGCGATATTATTATGAAATGGAGAAATCAGGCTACGCTTGTGCTACTTGCGAATGAATCACAGGATAAGGTTCATTATGCGATGCCGCACAAGGTGATGCTTTACGATGGAATGGATTACGAAACACAAATTCGGAATAATTGGAAAAACTTTAATGACCGACGAAAGCAGAACAAAAAAGCAGGACAGCCGTTAGAGCATCTTACTGCAGGAGAATATCTGTCGCGATTTCGAAAAAAAGATCGATTGATACCGATTATTTCATTAGTCTTTTATTATGGTTCAGAACCGTGGGATGGACCTGTTGATCTGTATGATATGTTTCAGTTGGAGGGTACGAAAGAAGAGAAAGAAATTTTGGGGAATTATCTTCCGAACTATAAAATCAACCTTGTAGATGCAGAACGATTGGAAGATGTTGAAAAATTTTCGGATGATTTACAAGTGATACTAACTATGCTAAGATATAGGGATAGTAAGGAAGAATTAACGGATTACATTAACGAGAATAAAAAGTTCTTTCAGAACGTTGACTATGAAACGAGTCAGGCAATGAAAGCTTTTCTAAACATGAAACAAATACCAGGTGAAGCGGAACATAAGGAGGAGATGGTTGATATGTGTAAGGCAATACAGGAAATGTATGATGATGGAGTGAAAGATGGAATTCAGCAAGGAAAAATAGAATTGCTTAAAGAACAAATTCAAAGAAAATTAAAGAAAGAAAAAACACCGACTCAGATTGCAGAAGAGCTAGAAGAAAGTGTGGAGGTTATTGAAAAAATCATAAAAGAAATGCAATAGTACATTGTTAGAAAGTTCATAATTCAGCAAGGAAATCAATTGTAAATAGAATAAGCAGGAATCGGTGTTATTAATGCGGAGTATGAAAAGAGGTGTAGTCGACTTGGGATATATAACAGGCTTTCAGAGAGCGTCGATTATAGGGGGGATCAGCATAGTGCAAGCATGGACTTTGGCTCGTTTGATCGCGTAAATGCAAAAGGGAAAGCGATTCTTTAACCGCTTTCCCTTAGTTATAACTGTTTGGAATTAATCTTCCAAAATGCTATATGTATTTCGGATACTTACAGAATATCAATATACTCCCCGGCCAGTGCTTTATTCATGCTTCTTACTGCACAGAATTTTCCACACATACTACAAGTATCGCTGTGGTCATCCTCCGGTTTTCTGCTGTCGCGGATTGCTTTTGCAGTTTCAGGATCCAGAGCGCATTCAAACTGTGCATCCCAGTCAAGAACACGGCGGGCATCTGCCATCTTATCATCGATATCTCTTGCACCAGGAATTCCCTTGGCAATATCAGCAGCATGAGCTGCAATCTTAGAAGCAATGATTCCCTGCTTTGTATCTTCGACATTAGGAAGAGCAAGATGCTCAGCCGGTGTTACATAGCAGAGGAAGGAAGCACCGTTCATTGCTGCAACAGCTCCACCGATCGCGGAAGTGATATGGTCATATCCAGGAGCAATATCTGTAACGATAGGTCCAAGTACATAGAATGGAGCTCCCATACAGATGGTCTGCTGTACTTTCATGTTCGCTGCAACCTGATCAAGCGGTACATGTCCAGGTCCTTCTACCATAACTTGAACGTTATGATCCCAGGCACGTTTTGTTAGTTCGCCGAGACGTACAAGCTCTTCAATCTGGCATACATCTGTAGCGTCAGCCAGACATCCAGGACGGCACGCATCACCGAGTGAGATTGTCACGTCATATTCTTCACAGATATCAAGAATCTCATCATAGTACTCGTAGAATGGATTCTCTTCTCCTGTCATGCTCATCCATGCGAATACAAGGCTTCCACCACGGCTTACAATGTTCATTTTACGTTTATGCTTTTTGATCTGCTCAATTGTTTTTCTTGTGATTCCGCAGTGAAGTGTAACGAAGTCAACACCGTCTTCTGCATGCATACGGATTACATCAAGGAAATCCTGTGCAGTCAGAGTAGCAAGGTCTCTCTGATAATGAATGACACTGTCGTATACAGGAACTGTACCGATCATAGCAGGACATTCAGAAGTCAGTTTGCGACGGAACGGCTGTGTATCTCCATGGCTGGAAAGATCCATGATAGATTCGGCTCCAAGTTCTACTGCGCTCATTACCTTCTGCATTTCAATATCATAATCCTTGCAGTCACGGGAAACTCCGAGATTGACATTGATCTTTGTGCGGAGCATGCTTCCGACACCTTCCGGGTTCAGGGACTTGTGATTTTTATTGGCACAGATTGCGACCTTTCCTTCAGCGACAAGTTTCATCAGTTTGTCAGTGTCCATATGCTCTTTTTCAGCAACTGTTTTGATTTCCGGGGTGAGAATCCCCTTACGAGCTGCATCCATCTGGGTTGTGTAGTTTCTCATGTTGTTTTGCCTCCATTCGTATATGTGAATTATATAATTTTGACGTCAGCAAAACACGGACAGCGTACACGAGAAAAGCTACGGTTCCATGCATATGAATAGATGCGGAAAGGAACGTAACTGTTTAGCTACACTACCAGCGAATGAATATAAGATTATGCTGACGCCTTCAACGGAGATGTATTAATGACTGTAAGATAAGAAAGTCATTAATGGAATACTCCGGTGATTACAGATTGATTCTGCATTTTCTTGTGCGGTACAAGGTGGTGTCCCCAATGTATCGCATGTAACTGTTCGGAAATTTTGCAGTTACGGATTAAGAAGTCGGAAAAAGCTGTGCCATTACTCCACTTTTCTGGAATACAGAAATCAGCAGGAATGCCAGGATACTTCCGGCTACTGTTGAGATCAGGAATGGGATCACATAGATAAATAATCCTGCCGGTGCTGCTCCCATAAGGAATAAAGCAACCGGATAAGCAGCAATTCCTCCGAGAATACCTGTTCCAAGTGCTTCTGCAAGACAAGTAAGGCTTAAATTCTTACATTTCTTGTAAACAAGTCCACAGCAGAGAGCTCCGATCATACTACCCGGGAAAGCCATCAGACTTCCGATTCCAAGTATATTGCGCAGAAGGCTTGCACAGAATGCAATTCCAACGCCCCAGCCGGGACCAAGAAGTACGGCTGCAAAGATATTTACCATATGTTGAACCGGTGCACATTTACTTCCGGCTACAGGAAAGCTTAAAAAGCTTCCAACGATGGCAAGAGCGGTGAGAACACCTGCAAGTGCCAGTTTTTTTGTGTTTGTTGTCTGTTTCATAACTTGAGTCTCCTTTCAAATGTAAAAAAGGATCCTCACCTGAGTGAAGATCCTACCAGCTGTCCGAAGTAAAAAGAGATGCAAGGGCATCTCAATCATTACATGGTATCAATTCCCTCCGTTGGCATTATCCAAATCAGGTTTAAACGGGTCGAAACGGTAACACGTCTCCTCTCAGCCGGTTCTGACCAGCTCCCCTTTGACAATATTAATTTGTTGTCTGTTGTTATTATGAACTGAAATTACATAAATTTCAAGACATTTTTTGAAAATATAATATTTCAGAGAATGTATCGTTGCTGTTCACACATCACTATCCCGCGAGATGTTTTGGCATGAATATGCCAAAATCCCGAGACATGCAAGAGGAAGAGACGGAAAAATTTAACTAAGGTTTCATATCATAATAATTTGTATTGAAAAACAGGAACAAAAACAATACAACTTTGAATTTATATACATTTTCAAGTGAAAAAGATTGGGTATACTGCGAATTGTATTGTAACATGTATTGTTGTATATTAAGTACATGAAGAAAAAGTACTGATCAGAGCAATGATAATCAGAACACTGTAAGTGATAACGGTAATTATGGTTAATTGTATAGAGAGGTCATAAGCGAATGAAAAAATTTGAAAAAATCGTAACCTGGATTCAGGAGGAAGTCAGGTCGGGAAGAAAGGTTTCCGGGGAGAAACTTCCTTCAGAACAGGAATTATCCGAACAATTCCAGGTCAGTCGTCAGACGGTACGACGGGCATTGGAAGAATTAGTAAAAGAGAATATTGTGGAGAGCAGACGCGGAAGTGGCTCTTATATATGTGAAGGTGCGGGAATGCTTCTTGGAAATACAGAAAGAAGAGCAGATCATGAAGAAAAACGAATCGCAGTAATGCTGACGTATATCGATACCTATATTTTCCCAATTATTGTTCGGGAAATTGAGAAAAAAGTTACTCAGGCAGGCGGAATCCTTCAGATTGCAATGACAGACAATTCTGTAGCAAAGGAGCGGATGCATCTGGAAGAATTTTTGAGAACAAGAAGAATTGATGGTTTGATCGCAGAGCCTGTAAAAAGTGGGCTTCCGAATCCGAATTTAGATTTATATCAGAAATTACAGAAATCAGGAATACCGGTTTTGTTTGTGAATAGTTTCTATGAGAATCTCACAATTCCGCATGTCAGTCTGGATGATGAGAAAGCTGGATATCTTGCAACAAAACATCTTTTAGAATGTGGACATACAAGAATCGCCGGAATCTTCAAGGCGGATGACGGGCAGGGAAGAATGCGATATGCAGGATACACAAAGGCACTCATGGAGCATTCACTTAAGATTAAAAATCGTCAGATTTTATGGGTTGATTCGGAAGATATCCGGGAAATGGAGATGGAAAGTGACAGAATCCTGAAACGTTTAGATGGATGTACGGCCTGTGTCTGTTACAATGATGAGATTGCAAGTAAACTGGTCAAGGTATTGCAAAGTGCGGAAATCAAAGTCCCAGATCAGATTTCCGTTATTGGAATCGACAATTCCAGTCTTGCAAGATTTTGTGAAGTACCGATCACATCGGTGAATAATCCGGCGAATGAGATTGGAAAGTGTGCAGCACAGATTATATTGGATAAGATTGATAAAAATATGGAAATGTACTCAGCGGAATTTGCACCGGAACTTGTGATGCGAAATTCTGTGAAATTATATAATGAAGTCATGTAGACTGCAGACGAAAGGAGAAGAATGATGTTAGAACAGTTAAAAAAAGAAGTGTATGAGGCAAATATGCTGCTTCCAAAATACGATCTGGTTACATTTACATGGGGAAATGTAAGTGGAATCGATCGAGAAAGCGGACTTTTTGTTATTAAACCAAGTGGAGTTGAATATGATAAGCTGACTCCTGAAGATATGGTAGTTGTTGATCTGAACGGAAATAAAGTAGAGGGACGTTACAATCCATCTTCCGATACACCGACACATGTTGTTCTTTATAATCGTTTTCCAAAAATCGGTGGTGTTGTACATACACATTCTGCATGGGCAACAAGCTGGGCACAGGCAGGAAGAGATATTCCATGTTACGGAACAACACATGCAGATTACATCTATGGAGAAATCCCATGTGTGCGTAATCTGACGAAAGAAGAGATTGAGGAAGCATATGAGAAGAACACAGGAGTTCTGATTGCAGATGAATTTGAGGCAAAGAAGAAAGATTATATTGCAGTTCCGGCAGTTCTTTGTAAGAATCATGGCGTATTTACATGGGGCAAAGACGCGCATGAAGCAGTTCACAATGCAGTTGTTGCAGAAGAAGTGGCGAAGATGGCAGCAAGATGTGAGATGATCAATCCGCAGGTAAAACCGGCTCCGCAGGAACTTCAGGATAAGCATTACTATAGGAAACACGGTGCAAATGCTTACTATGGACAGAATACAGAAAAATAAGAACTGTCAAGTATAACACAGTAACAAATTAAGTGATAAATAAAAAATAACTATAAACATTTTATTACAAGGAGGACACAAAAATGTTAAAGAAGAAAGAGTACAAATTCTGGTTTTGCACAGGTTCACAGGATCTTTACGGAGATGAATGTCTGGCGCATGTAGCAGAGCATGCCAAGATTATCGTAGAGAAGCTCAATGAGTCTGGAGTTCTTCCATATGAAGTTGTATGGAAACCAACATTGATCACAAACGAACTGATCCGTAAGACTTTTAATGAAGCTAATATTGATGATGAATGTGCCGGTGTCATTACATGGATGCATACATTCTCACCTGCAAAATCATGGATTCTTGGACTTCAGGAGTTCAGAAAACCACTGCTTCACCTTCATACACAGTTCAATATGGAGATCCCATATGACACGATTGATATGGATTTCATGAATGAGAACCAGTCAGCACATGGTGGACGTGAGTTCGGACACATTTTCACAAGACTTGGAATTGAGAGAAAAGTTGTTGTTGGACACTGGTCAGACGAGAAGGTCCAGGAGAAGATCGCTTCCTGGATGCGTACAGCAGTTGGTGTGCTCGAAAGCAGCCATGTACGTGTCATGAGAGTTGCAGACAACATGAGAAATGTTGCTGTTACTGAAGGTGACAAAGTAGAGGCACAGATTAAATTCGGATGGGAAGTAGATGCTTATCCGGTAAATGAAATCGCAGAGTCTGTAGATGCTGTAAGCGCAGCAGATGTAAATACATTAGTAGAAGAGTATTATGACAAATATGAGATCCTTCTTGAAGGAAGAGATCCGGAAGAGTTCAGAAAACATGTTGCTGTTCAGGCACAGATTGAGCTTGGATTCGAGCGTTTCCTTGAGGAGAAAAACTATCAGGCAATCGTTACACATTTTGGAGATCTCGGTGCACTCAAACAGCTTCCTGGACTTGCGATCCAGCGTCTGATGCAGAAGGGATATGGATTTGGAGCTGAAGGAGACTGGAAGACAGCAGCTATGGTTCGTATCATGAAGATCATGACAGAAGGCATGAAAGATGCAAAAGGAACATCGATGCTGGAAGATTATACATATAATTTTGTGCCTGGAAAAGAAGGAATCCTTCAGGCTCATATGCTTGAGATCTGCCCATCTATCGCAGATGGTCCGATCAGTATCAAGGTAAATCCACTTTCTATGGGAGACAGAGAAGATCCTGCAAGACTTGTATTTACATCAAAAGAAGGAAAAGGTATCGCAACATCACTGATCGATCTTGGAGACCGTTTCCGTCTGATCATCAATACAGTTGATTGTAAGAAAAATGAAAAACCAATGCCGAAACTTCCGGTAGCAACAAACTTCTGGACACCGGAGCCGGATCTCGCAACAGGAGCTGAAGCCTGGATTCTTTGCGGTGGTGCACATCATACAGCATTCTCTTATGATATCACTGCAGAACAGATGGGTGACTGGGCAGCAATGATGGGAATCGAAGCTGTATATATTGATAAAGATACAACAATCCGTAATCTGAAAAATGAACTCAGATGGAATGAACTTGCATTTAGAAAATAAAAAATCATTAAGAGGATAACCTTCAATACTTAAAAATTCATCGAAAAATCATTGAAATGAAGAAAACGAAAAGGTATAATATCTAATTAGAAAAAAAGTCTCCGTAAATCTGTCCGTTAAGAAAATGCAAAGCAGACGGATCTGCGGAGCAAAAAGGAGTTTAAGTATGAGTATTAAAATTGGTATTTTAGGTTATGGTAATCTTGGAAGAGGCGTTGAGTGCGCAGTAAAGCAGAATGATGACATGGAGCTTGTGGCAGTATTCACAAGAAGAAATCCTGAGGATGTTAAGATTCTGACAGAGACTGCAGTAGTTTGTAATGTGGCAGATGTAGAAGACTGGAAAGATAGGATTGACGTTATGATAATTTGCGGAGGAAGCGCAACAGACCTTCCAAAACAGACACCTGTTTACGCAAAGATGTTCAATGTAATCGATAGTTTTGATACACATGCAAGAATCCCGGAGCATTTTGCAAATGTAGATGCAGCCGCAAAAGAAGGCGGACATGTAGGAATCATCTCCGTAGGCTGGGATCCGGGAATGTTCTCACTGAACAGACTGTATGCGAACGCGATTCTTCCGGATGGAAATGATTACACATTCTGGGGCAAAGGTGTAAGCCAGGGACATTCTGACGCAATCCGCAGAGTTGAAGGTGTCAAAGACGGAAAGCAGTACACAATTCCGGTAGAGGCTGCACTGGAGGCAGTAAGAAACGGAGAGAATCCGGAACTTACAACAAGACAGAAACATACAAGAGAGTGTTTCGTTGTACTGGAAGAAGGAGCAGATGCGGCAAAGGTAGAAGAAGAGATCAAGACAATGCCGAACTACTTCTCAGATTATGATACAACAGTACACTTTATCAGTGAAGAAGAACTGAAAGCAAACCACAGCGGAATTCCGCACGGTGGATTTGTACTCCGCAGCGGAAAGACAGGATGGGATGGTGAGAATAAGCACCTGATCGAATATAGTCTGAAACTGGATTCCAATCCGGAATTTACATCATCTGTACTGATCGCTTATGCAAGAGCAGCTTACAGACTGGCAAGCGAAGGACAGATCGGATGCAAGACAGTATTTGATATTGCAGCTGCATACTTAAGCGCAAAGAGCGGAGAAGAGCTTAGAAAACATATGTTATAAATACATGTTGCGTGACATTTTGCGGCAAAATCTGCTGTGAAAAAACGGAAGCAATGTGTTATATGAATCGGATGCGGCGATGACTTATTAAAAGGAGTTATACGCCGCATTTTTTACAGGAGGGCAAAAATATGAGAGGAAAAGAAGAGATTAAGAAAACAATCGAAGAAGGAAAAGCGGTGCTTGGAATTGAGTTTGGTTCTACAAGAATCAAAGCAGTTTTAATTGATGAGGATAAAAGTCCGATCGCATCCGGAAGTTATGATTGGGAGAATCAGCTTGTAGACAATGTCTGGACATACAGCATGGAGAAAATCCAGAATGGTCTTCAGGGATGTTACCAGGATCTTGTGAAAGATGTAGAAGCAAAATATGATGTGAAGCTTACAAAATTTGCAGCACTCGGAGTCAGCGCAATGATGCATGGATATCTTGCGTTTGATGAGAATGATGAATTGCTTGTTCCGTTCCGTACCTGGAGAAATACGATCACAGAAGAAGCTTCTGAAAAACTGACAGAGCTCTTTTCTTATCATATTCCGCAGCGTTGGAGTATTGCTCATCTGTACCAGGCAATCTTAAATGGTGAAGAACATGTAAAAGATGTTCGTTATATTACAACACTTGCAGGATATATCCATTGGAAACTGACCGGCAAGAAGGTGCTCGGAAATGGTGATGCAGCAGGAATGTTCCCAATCGACATAGCTACTAAGAAATTTAATGAGAAGATGATGGATCAGTTTGATGAACTTACAGCAGAGAAGAATTTCCCATGGAAGATCCGTGAAATCCTTCCGGAAGTTCTTGTTGCCGGAGAAGACGCAGGTGTATTGACAGAAGAAGGCGCAAAACTGCTTGATCCTACAGGAACACTTCAGTCCGGAATTCCAATGTGTCCTCCGGAAGGAGATGCCGGAACAGGAATGGTTGCAACAAACAGCGTTGCTGTCCGCACAGGAAATGTATCTGCCGGAACAAGTGTATTTGCAATGGCAGTACTTGAGAAAGACTTGACAAAGCCTTACGAAGAAATTGACCTTGTAACAACTCCGGCCGGAGATCTTGTAGCAATGGTGCACTGTAATAACTGTACATCAGATCTGAATGCATGGGTGAATCTGTTCCGTGAATTTGCAGAAAGTATGGGAATGACAGCAGATATGAACCAGATTTTTGGAACACTTTATAACAAAGCATTAGAAGGAGATTCCGATTGTGGCGGACTTCTGGCTTACAACTATTTCTCAGGAGAGCATATTACAGGATTTAACGAAGGAAGACCATTGTTCGTTCGTAAACCTGACAGCAAATTTAATCTTGCAAACTTTATGAGAGTACATCTTTATACTTCTCTTGGAGCATTGAAGACAGGAATGAATATCCTTCTGAAAAAAGAACATGTTGCATTGGATCGAATGATGGGACATGGCGGATTGTTTAAGACAAAAGGTGTTGGACAGAGAATCCTTGCAGGAGCAATCGATACACCGGTTTATGTTATGGAGACAGCAGGTGAAGGTGGTGCATGGGGAATCGCACTGCTTGCCGATTACCTTATTAAGAAAGAGGACAAGGAATCGCTGACAGATTATCTTGAGAACAAAGTATTCCATGATGCAGTGGGAACAGGAATGGATCCGGTTGCGGAAGATGTGGAAGGATACGAGAAATTTATGGAAACATATGCTAAGGGTCTTGCAATCGAGAAAGCAGCGGTTGAAAATTTATAGTTACGTGTGTTTCTGGACGGTGGCAGATGAAGTGGAAATGATATTTTCAAGGGGCTGTACATGGTATCCCATCTCTTCCCATCTGGTCAGTAGTTCATCCAGGATTTCAGCATTAGTGGAAGATGTGCTGTGGAGCAGAACGATAGCTCCGGGATGAATCCTTCCGAGGAGTTTGGAGAAAGCTTCTTCTTTGGATGGCTGGTTATCCTGATACCAGTCTACATAGGCGAGACTCCAGAAGAAACTTTTGTAACCAAGTTCTTTTGCCATTTGAAGATTAGCTTCACTGTATTTTCCCTGAGGAGGCCGATAGTATTTGGTCATATTCTTTCCGGTTACGTTTTTATAGGCAGTTTCTACATATTCCAGTTCTTTTTGGAAATCTTCTATAGAAGAAATATGGGACATGTCGGGGTGATGCCAGGTATGGTTTCCCACGGTGTGTCCTTCTTTTATTATCTGTCGGATCAGTTCAGGCTCAGAGTCAATATAGGTTCCGACAACAAAAAAAGTGGCTTTTACCTGATGTTTTTTCAGTGCATCAAGGATGGCAGGTGTATTTCCGTTTTCGTAACCGGCATCAAAAGTAAGATACAGAACTTTTTCAGACGTATCCTGTGCGTAATAAGCATCCATAGATGCAAGTTCCTGGATCGAAGCATTTCCAACAGGAGTTTTGCCTTCTTCCTGAAAACTTAACCCCCAGTTTCCTTCTGAAGAAAGTGTGAGATCAGGAAGGGCACAGGAAATCGTCCGGGGAATAGAAGTCACGGTGTTCTGGTTGACAGGAGAGGGGCGAGCCGAAGTTGACTCATTAGAAAAAGCGAAAATCTGTTCTTTAAGAAATCCAGCTCCAATACCTGAAAAATAAGAGAAGATAAGAAATAAAATGCAATATTTTTTTGATTTCAAAGGGTGTATGGGAAAATGGATACATTTCCGGGAAAGAGAGAGTTTCATTCGTTCACCTCGGAAAATCGTTAATAGAATATATGAAATTGTATTTCTTTTTATACTTGTTGAGCAGGCAAAGGAATGATATACTAATCCGGTAATTGTATTGTATCCCGCAAGTTGGGAATGATAACAAGGAGGAATTGAATAATGAAAACAAAGAAACATGACACTCGTTGGATGGTTAGTGTTGCACTTATGGCAGCAATCGTGATCGTACTGGCCAATACACCGCTTGGTATGATCCAGCTCCCTATCATTAAGGCAACAACAGTTCATATTCCGGTGATCCTCGGAGCAATTCTGTTAGGACCTGGCGCAGGAGCAATTCTTGGAGCAGTTTTTGGTATATGCTCTCTGGTCAGTAATACAATGGCTCCGACACTGTTATCCTTTGCATTTTCACCATTTTTAAGTACAACAGGAATTCCTGGAGCGTTGAAAGCAATCTGGATTTCCGTTGGATGCAGAATTCTGATCGGTGTGGCAGCAGGATGGCTGTGGGTACTTTTTACAAAGATTAAACTGAATCAGTTTATCGCACTTCCGATTGTGGGATTTGTTGGTTCAATGGTGAATACTGTCACTGTAATGGGAAGTATCTATTTCCTGTTTGCACAGCAGTATGCCGAGGCAAAAGAAGTTGCACTTACAGCAGTATTCGGTCTGGTGATGGGAACTGTGACAGCATCTGGTATTCCGGAAGCAATCGCAGCAGCAATTCTCGTTCTTGCACTTGGAAAAGTACTTGTTGTAGTTTTCCGCAAGATGAACCTTGGGGCTGTGAATGTGGAATCTGCAAAATAACAGACGAATTTAAAAATAGAAGAAAGTAATGAATCATGAAGAAGTTAAATGAATGTGGAATTAAGACTGTTATCAGCTTATAAAGTTACAAAATAGTAATAAAACCACAAGAAAGCAACTTCTTCATGTTGTTTTTTGATGAATTTTAATTGTTGTTGTAGTTGATTAAGTGCCAGGTGTGTATTATAATAAGACTATGTGATATGCAAAAAACTGTTGGAAGATCAGAACAGCAGAAAGAAGAGGAGAAAGATATGGCAGAGGATTACAGAAACCAGGCAATCGGCGTATTTGAACTGGAAAGTGAGTGTATCTGTTTTGTAGCACTTGATGCGGCAGCAAAAGCAGCAGCAGTAAAGATTCAGGGTGTGGAGAGAAATCGTCTTGCGGCAGGAGCCTGCGTGAAGATGAGAGGAAGTGTCTCTGACGTGAAGGCTGCAATGGAAGCAGCACTGGATGTAGCCAGACCGTTGACGAAGATTGTTTCCCATACGGTGATTGCATCACCTTCTGAGGATACGGAAAAAGCAATTGCAATGACAATTAATAAATAGGTATTTGTTCAATTGTCTGTTGTACATATGAGAAGAGTATTGTTTTGTGAGGAAATCAGAGAAGGAAAAGAAAGGGAAATAAGATGAAGAAATATGGAGCATATGGCCTGGTAGAGGTAAAAGGAGAATCCAATGCGGTGATCGTAGTTGACCGCATGTTAAAGACTGCAGAAGTAGAGTATGTGACACAGGACACAAAGTGCGGTGGACATGCACTTGTTTTTGTAGGTGGTAGTGTATCAGCAGTAACAGCAGCGATTGATGAAGTGAAAAATAATGCACCGTGTAAAGTTATACAAACTGCTGTAATCTCCAATCCGTCTCAGGAGATGGTTGACATAGTAGAAATGTTTAAGAATAGATAAGAGTTAGGATTAAGTAAAATGGAAAGAGCAATCTTGTTTTTTGATATTGATGGAACAGTGTTGAGTGAAGTGACAAAAGAGGTACCGCAAAGTGCGATTGAGGCAATGGAAAAAGCACGAGCGGAAGGACATCTGCTGTTTATTAATACAGGCAGAACAATCTGTAGTATTCCGACAGAGGTGAGAAAATTCCAATTTGATGGGTATTTGTGTGGCTGTGGGACATATCTTACAGAACATGATGAAGTTTTGCTAAAAAGCTCGATTGAGAAGCAGAGAGGTATAGAACTGCTGCGAAAAGCAAAAGAATGTAATCTTGGTGTTATTGCAGAAGGACAAGAGGATTGTTATTTTCCTGGGCACATATCACGATTTGACAGGTTAGAATCTACAAGAAGATATTTTGCATCTAGAGGAATAGGAATCGAACAGTCTTTAGAGAGCGAAAGATTTGAATATGATAAGTTGTTTGTTTACGTAGATGATAAGAGTGATTTTGATTCTTTTCGTGAGTATCTTGGAGATGACATGGAAGCACTTGACCGTGGCGGAAAGGCCTATGAGGTAATTCAGAAGGGATTTTCTAAAGCAACAGCATGTCAGTTTATTATGGAAAGATATGACATGGATGCAAGTCATGCGTATGTCTTCGGAGACAGCAGTAATGATCTGGCAATGTTTGAATATGCGGAGCATGCGATTGCGATGGGCAGACATGATTCGGTATTGGATCCATATGCTGAGTTTGTTACAAAGACAGTGGAAAATGATGGAATTGCATATGCCATGAAGCATTATGGATTAATTTAACAGAAAATAGAAAACAGGATCTGTCAGTAGAGATAAAACTGATGGATCCTGTTTTTTATATATTAGGAAAGTCCTTTCCTAATATATAAAAAACGCTCCGCTCAGG
>ERZ773112.884-NODE-884-length-18733-cov-6.842542_pt1 | contig 18733 bp, 17 predicted proteins | sample MGYA00580566_ERZ773112 | MGnify/ENA primary metagenome ERZ773112 (study PRJEB29015, sample SAMEA2737842) | human gut metagenome | biome: human gut; feature: human-associated habitat; material: faeces | place: China | collected 2012 ... | reverse complement strand
TCTGGCACTTCCATTAATGATTACAATTTTCATGCGTGTATCCTCCAACTTCCGATTTGTATTTCTGTTTGTTTTAAAAATGGGCAACTCCGATTGGAATTGCCCACTCATTGCACTAATTATGCGATTTTTTCTTGCTTGCACCGATTTCTGCATCAAATGATGTAAGTTTGATGTAAATCGCTGTTTTTTCAGTTTTTTATCAAATGAAGTATGTCCCGTCTATTTGGTAAAACGGTACATCTTTCCTTTATTATTTTTCATTTTTTTAAACTATTTAATACTAATGTCTTTTATAATAGCTTTTCATATATTATATAATCAATCTTTATAAGTCCTTTTATAAATTTCTTTTCTACCATTTTCGATAAATTCCTGTTTAATATTTTTAATTCCATAAACAATAGTTTCAATAGGATAATATTCTTCAACTATATCTTGATATTCTTTTGCTTTCTCAATATCTATATTTCCATACATTCTTAATATATCTTCTCCAAAATTTGTTCCTATTTCTTCTTCACTATCTTCAAGTAAGTATATAAAATCACAATATTCATCTATAATTCCAGAATCTCCAAAATCAATTATTCCAGTTAATCTATTATTGCCATCTAACAATAGATGATTACAACTAAAATCATTATGGCATAAACACTTTTTACCCTCAAAAACTGTTGTTGCATTTAGTCTTTCCATAAAACTTTCTATATAATCTTTTTCTATATCAGTTAAATCATTATAAATAGTTTCACGCAACAATATATACTCTTCTAATACATTTTGTTTATTATCAATAGTACATTCACTAATATCTGTATAATCTAAACCGTGCATTTGTCTTAAAAAACTGGCAATATCTCGTTTTAACAAATTTTGTTCTTCTTCTGACATAGTAGAATAAATTTCTGGTGTTAAAAAAGTTCCTTTAATTTCTTTATAACCTAGTATAGATAATTCATCACTAATATACGAATATTCAATATTAGGAATTTTTACATTAGTTTCTAAATTTGTATTTAAAAAATTATATATTGCTTTTTCTTTTGCATAACCTTTTTTCTTATTAGTACTAAATTTTGTTTTAAAAATGTATTCATTATTAACTAAATATGCCACACTATCATAACCACTACCGATTATTTCAATACTATCTACTTTGAAATTATCAAAGTAATGCTCAATTAAATATTTCATTGCCTTAACATTTGTGGCATTATCATCATATCTATATTCCATTAAATAACAATCTTCTTTTTTGCCCTCGTGTAATTCATGTTCTGGCAAATCTTCAATAATTCTAAAACCAGATTTTTGGTATGCCCTTATTGCTCTTGGATTATTTTTATGAGGGTCTAAAATAACTGCATTAGCATTTCTTTCTTTTTTCAAAAATTCAAAAATCAATTTAATATATCTTGTACCAATTCCTTTACTCCAATAATTTGGCTCTCCTATAAATTGATCCATACCATAGACTATCTCATCAGTTTTTGGATAATGATAATCAGTATATAACTCATCATACATTTTATATATTTGTCCATATCCAATAGGAACATTGTTATATTCAATAATTACTCTAAAAACTTCATCTTCCCAAGGCTCTGTATAATGTTTTTTTAATGATTCTAATGTATATTTTTTATCTCTACCACCATAAAATTCTAATACTCTTTCATCAGTTAACCATTTTAACATCAAAGGAAAATCATCATCTATTAAAGTTCTTATACATATTTCATTTTCAACTATATTCATTTATTTATCACCTTTTTCATAATCATATACATATACTATTTCATCTTTATAATCATTTTTACCACCTAATTTTTCATATACATGGCAAGCTCTAGGATTACCTTTATCAGTTATTAAAAACATTTCAGAACAACCAATCTCTTTAGAATATTCCTTAATAAAAGATAATAATTTTGAACCATAACCTTTGTCTTGATAGTTAGGTAACATTCCTATTGAGTGTAAATAAAACATTGTTTTTCCATCAGGTCTTAAAAGTGTATAGCAATATGCAAATCCTATAATTTTATTATTTTCTTTAGCTATAAACCCAAATGAACTGGTATCATTAAGAAATCCTTTTAAATTATCAATATCAAAAACCATATTATCATCAATTAAAACTTCTTCCATAAACTTTACATCATCTTAATAGAGCTTCGCACCTGCCGGAATGTGGTCATCTACCATCAGAAGATGAAGCTTTTCTTCGCCTTCTTCTTCATGAATAGCACTGAGGAGCATACCGCAAGAGTCAATGCCCATCATAGCTCTCGGTGGAAGATTTGTGATAGCGATAAGCGTCTTTCCAACCAGTTCTTCCGGCTCATAAAAGCTATGAATACCGCTTAAAATGGTTCTGTCTGTGCCTGTTCCGTCATCAAGAGTAAACTGTAACAGTTTCTTTGACTTCGGTACTGCAACACACTCTTTAACCTTTACTGCACGGAAATCTGACTTGCTGAATGTATCAAAGTCTACCATTTCCTCAAACAAAGGCTCAATCTTTACCTTAGAAAAATCAATCTTTTCAGGCTCTGCTTTCACTTCTTCAGTAGCCTTAGATTTTACATCATTTTTCTTATTTACATCATTCAGGGTCTTCATTGTCGGGAACAGCAGTACGTCACGGATTGCCTGGGAATCGGTCAGCAGCATAACCAGACGGTCGATACCGTATCCGATACCACCTGTCGGCGGCATACCGATCTCCAGTGCGTTCAGGAAGTCTTCATCCGTATGATTTGCTTCCTCATCGCCAGCAGCAAAAGCCTCTTCCTGTGCTTTGAAACGTTCTCTCTGATCGATCGGATCATTTAACTCAGAGTATGCGTTACACATCTCGCGGCCGTAGATATACATCTCGAAGCGCTCAACCAGCTCCGGATTGGACGGTTTTCTTTTGGTCAGCGGAGATACCTCAACCGGGTGATCCATAACGAAGGTCGGCTGAATCATCTTCTCCTCGCAGAACTCTTCGAAGAACAGGTTGATGATATCACCCTTCTTATGGCGCTCCTCAAATACAACATTGTGCTCTCTTGCGATTGCCTTTGCTTCCTCGTCAGTTTTAACAGTGTTGAAATCAACGCCGGAGTATTTCTTAACTGCATCGATCATGGTGATGCGCTCGAACGGCTTGGACATATCAATCACAGTGCCATTATAGTTGATGACAGAGCTTCCGCAGACTTTCTCAGCCAGGTAGCGGAACATACTCTCGGTCAGTTCCATCATGCCCTCGTAGTCGGTGTATGCCTGATACAGCTCCATCAGAGTAAATTCCGGGTTGTGACGGGTATCAACACCCTCGTTACGGAATACACGGCCAATCTCGTAAACACGCTCTAAGCCGCCTACGATCAGTCTCTTTAAGTAGAGTTCCAGAGAAATACGCAGTTTTACATCTTCATCCAGAGCATTATAATGGGTCTCAAACGGACGTGCAGCCGCACCGCCGGCATTCGCTACCAGCATCGGAGTCTCCACTTCCATAAATCCGCGTCCATCCAGGAAATTGCGGATCTCCTTGAGGATCTGAGAACGTTTTACAAAGGTGTCTTTTACTTCCGGATTCATGATGAGATCCACATATCTCTGACGATAACGGATATCCGTGTTGGTCAGTCCGTGAAATTTCTCCGGCAGAATCTGCAGACTCTTGGACAGCAGTACGATGGACTCTGCATGAACGGAGATCTCTCCCATCTTGGTGCGGAATACGGTACCTTTGATTCCGACAATATCACCGATATCCATCTTCTTGAAATCTTTATAAGCCTCTTCGCCTACGCTGTCTCTGGCAACATAAGACTGGATATTGCCCTTTAAATCCTGCACATTGCAGAAAGATGCCTTACCCATCACACGTTTGGACATCATACGTCCTGCGATCGTAACCTCTTTGCCATCCATCTGCTCAAAGTTATCCTTGATCTCGCTGCTGTGTGCAGTTACATCAAATTTTGTAATCTGGAACGGATCCTTTCCGTTGTCCTGAAGGTCTTTCAGTTTCTCGCGGCGCACCTTTAATAACTGATTTAAGTCCTTCTCCTCGTTCTTATTCTGCTGATTCTGCTCTGCCACTTTCTCTTTCACTCCTTCGTCTCTTTATGATACTCGCTGGATGTCCAGGATCTTGTACTGGATAACGCCCGCCTGTGTCTCTACGTCTACGGTCTCGCCAGCTTTCTTGCCAAGCAGGGCACGACCAACCGGAGACTCGTTGGAGATCTTACCATCTAAGCTGTTTGCCTCGGTGGAACCTACGATCTTAAATTCCATCTCTTCATCCTCTTCGACATCCAGTACCTTTACCTGGCATCCGATGCTGATCTTATCCAGATCGATCTCATCCTCAACAACAACCTCTGCGTTTTTCAACAGTTTCTCAAGGTCTACGATTCTTGCCTCGATGTCTCTCTGTTCATCTTTTGCTGCATCATACTCAGCGTTCTCAGACAGGTCGCCCTGCTCTCTCGCCTCTTTGATCTTCTGTGCGATCTCCTGGCGTTTATTTACTTTCAGATCATGAAGTTCATCTTCATACTTTTTCAATCCTGTGTAAGTTAAAATGTTCTTCTTTTCTGCCATGACAGCTATCCTTCCTTCTATCGATTCATCATTGAATCCCCTAATAATTGCATCGCACTATTATACATGATTCTTGGTGTAATGTCAAGAATCACAAAGTGCCATAATGGCTTTTAAAAATGTCAACATTAAATTCGACATTTTTTCATATTTTTATCGTTTTGCCGTTTTGCACAATACGTAGCCTGTTTTATTGTATATTTTCACTTTTAGGCAGTGCAATAGTAAGGCTGCCACTGCTGCCAGCCTCTCACGCTCCCTATTTCCGTTCTTATGCAAGCTGCTTTACCTCTTCCTCGAATAGTTCCCCTGCTGAATGATAGCCATGTATTTTGCGTGGGTATCCGTTTATCCAGTTCTCTATACTCTCTACCTCTTCCTCTGTCCTGTCGTCAAAATTTGTGCCTTTCGGTATCTTCCGGCGTATCATCTTATTTGTTACCTCATTTGTGCCACGCTCCCAACTGCTGTACGGGTGGCAGTAATATACCTTTGTCCGCTTTTCTCCCTCGTTGATAATAGAACGCTGTAAGCCCTCTGCATCTGCAAACTCGCTGCCGTTGTCTACTGTGATTGTCTTAAATACCCGCTTAAACATATCAGCGCCCCATTTTCTTTCTAATCTATCCAGTGCCGCTACTACTGCCTCGTCTGTATGGTCTGGCAGTTTAAATATAATCTCGTTTCTGGTTTTCCGCTCTGTCAGTACCAGCAACGTATTTTTTGACTTTCCCCGCTTACCTAAAACGCTGTCCATTTCCCAGTTGCCGAACTCTTCCCGTGTATCTATCTCTTTCGGGCGTTTGTCTATACTTTCTCCTGCTGCCGCCCTTTTCTGCTGCTTCTGTACTTTCTTATAATTTCTCTTCTTATTCTTCTTTACTGGCAAATTCTTATTAGACAACTTAAGGAAAATACCCTTATCAATGTAGCTGTATAAGGTCGTTACGCATACTGTTACGGAAAAGTCCCCCTCTTTCCCCTGTGCTTTCAATTCTCCCAGTACCGCAGCTGGGCTGTAATCTTCATTTACTATTTTATCTTCTATATAATTTGCGTATGCAATATCGTTGCCTATTTTAAGCTGTGTACCCCTTGCCTTTAAGTTTTCCTCTGCTTTCATTTGTGCCTTGTTTGGGCTATAACTTAATGTTTCTGTATAGTCGCTATTTCTGTGCATATATTCCCCTCGCTTAAGCTCATTGTATATAGTGCTACGGTGTACGCCCAGCTGTTTTGCTATCTCTATCACGCTATGCCCTGCTTTTTTCAATGCCTCAATACTTATACGGTCTGTCCATGTCAGCTGTCGGCTGCCTTTCTTATTCGCCATTTCTGCTACCTCTCTTTCGTTCCTGTTCTTTCCCCATATACGACGAAAAGCCGCAAACTCTTTTACAAGTCTGCGGCTTATGCCTTTACCTATTTACAACACTTTTTACAAGCGGTGTATTTCTTCTTTGCTTGGCTTAGCGGTATGCTCTTTGGGTTTTTCATTCCCGAACAGTTAGGCTTACTATGGTATTTTTTGTTGCTACGGTCTACATATACTGTAGTTTCTCCCGTATGCTGGCTTACGCTGGGCGTTGTGTCCTCGATTACGTCAAGCTCTATATTGCACCCGAACGTCTGTACCCCCCCCCAGAAATTTCCAGTATTTCTGCGGTGTAGCGGGCTTTCGGGTACTTTCTCGCTAAGTCCCCCGCCAGCTCTGCCGATAGATTGCCTATTACCTTATCGCCCCACTTTACGTATGCGGCAGGCTCTCCGTTGTATGTATACTTTTCTACTGTAATATCTTCACTGCCGGACATTCTGCTTAAAATATCCTGCCTGTTTTCTCCGTCCTCATTATTGAACGTCACGCCTACTACTTTCGTTCTGATTGTATCTAAAATTCTGCCACCAAATGCAGCGGCAGGCGCTGGCGTTCTGTTTCTGTTCTCTTTTCCTGCGTTTTTCTTTTTCAGTCCAAAATAAGCGCATACTGCCGCAACCACAATGCAGCCCGCCCCACCTGTTATATTTCCAGACGGCAGCGCCGTTAAACCGCTTACTGCAAATAATGCAGCCACTGCCAATAAAATTACCTTTTTCTTTGTCATAGTAAGCCCTCGCTTTCGTTTCTACTTCAATTCTAAAATTTCATCAGCAGAGGCGTTAAGCTCTCTGCAAATTTTCGCCAGTGTTATTGCGTTTGGCGTAAGCTCGTTGTTTTCCCAGCGGCTTATATCTTTCTGGTATACTTGCAGGCGCTCTGCAAGTTCCTTTTGCGTCACGCCTGCCGCTTTTCTCGCTGTTTTAATGTTTTCGCCTAAATTCATGCCTTACCTCTCTTTTCTCTTGCCCTCAAAATGAAAGCAACCAGCAGTTTTACCAGTCCTACTGCTACTAAAAATACTCCTAATTTTAAAAGCATACTCTTTACTCGGCTTTGGGTTTGTGTTATATTTCTTATAGGCGGCGGGCTTATCGCCCGCCTGTTGGTTAGGGCTTTCGCCCTAACCTATGTACTTACCAATTATGATAAGTATTGTTCCTATGATTAAGTCTATCACTGCACTGATTGCCAATTCTTGCCAGTTGATAGGCTTTTTCTTTTGTTTCTTTTTCTTACCCATTGTGCCGTTTCTCCTTTCCAGTGGCTTTGCCTCTTATTTGTTCTTTTCTCCTTTCCATGATTTTATTATATACCTTTTTCGGTATATTGTCAACACTTTTGTATAGATTTCTAAGAAAATTGCAAAAAAATAGAGGGCAGACAGCAAACCGCCCACCCTCGAAAACTTAAGCTAATCTTGTGGCATAATCTAAGCTAATCCAGCCTGCGCCACTCTTCAAGCGTCCCCAGCCTGCGCTTGCGCCCTGTCCGGCTTTCACTTCCACAATGGTAAATACTCCCTTTCCTGTGGTTTCTCCTGTCTTTGCATAGTTCGTGCCTGCTCCCGTTCTGATATTAAGGTCTAAAATATCCACCTGTACGCTAAACGGAACGCCTGCGCTTGCCTGCTGCCCCGCTGCGGTATATACCGCCTTGCCGTTATCATCATATACAGTATAACCCGCCTTGCAAGCGCTCTTTGCATTTTCCAGCGACGTAAACGCCCCCAGCTGGCTTGCTGCGTCCGTCCAGCTCTTGCGCACTCTGTAATACTTTGTACCGTTTCCTGCTGCATACTTTTTATAGTATCCCTCGCCGTACTCTGCACGCTTTTTCTTTGCTGTTTCGCTCTGGTCTGCTGGCTTTTCATATCCAGTAAGAACGGTATCAGATGCAGCACGCACGCTGCCCGCCTTTTCCAGTGCGTCCATTACTGCTGTGTATCCCTGCAATTCTTCCCATAAAAAGCCTAGCTGCATATTAAGGTCTGCAATGGATACGCCCGCCTGTTTTGCATGATTAAGCAACGCCTGCTTTCTGCTCCAATACGTCCACTGCGCCAGCCCATAGCCTGCACTGTCCTTTACAAAATTGCCATAGCTGCCATTATCCACCGCTGCTGTATATTCTGCGTCCGTCTTACCCAGCTTATTGTTATAGGCGTTCTGTAAGTTGTTCGGCATAAGCCCGCTTTCAGCATACAGATTGCCCATAATACCAGCCACGGCATAAGCATTTAAGCCCTTGCCTGTAAGAAAATTCCAGATTGTTTTTTCATTGCCGCCCTGCGGTGTTTCTGCCTGTCCGCTGATTTTACGCTTAAACTCGTCCCATGTGTGGGCGCTGGTGTTATATACATACGGGTTAGGGCAAATCTTGCCCGTTACGTCGTAATGTCTGATTACATGAGATGCAGGCACACCGTATTTATTCATAAGGTAACGGGTAAGCTCTGCCGCTGCCTCTACTGTTGCGTCCTCAAAATACCAGTCTTTATCTGTTGCGCCCATGCTCTTTGTGTTTTTCTTCCTTACGCACATTTCAATACCGATACTATTAGCGTTTCGGCACTCTGCGTGCTTATAGCTCGACGCTCCGCAATGCCACGCTATATTAGCGTCCTCTACGCACTGCCATACCTCGCCGTTAAATCCTACAAAGTAATGCGCCGACGCATTTCTATTGCCGCCGCCATAATATCGGCAGTTGTCCTCTGCGCCGCCCAGTGCGCCTACATAATGGATAACAATATACTTAATTCTGGAAACGCTGCCCTTATTGAAATTGTACTTACTTATCTTTCTGTTAATGTTCATATTTCCTGCCTTTCCGCATACAAAATAAGCGCCTGCGGTGTCCCGCAAGCGCTCTTTGCTGCTATGTCCTTATTATTCTTATCTTTCCTGTGTCCTGTGTTCCTCTACGTTGCCTGTGGTGCTGTCCCCGTCCAGTTCGTCTGTGTCCGGCAGTTCGTCCGTATACTTCGCCAGAAACTCCCGCACCTTTTCCCATACCTTTTTTACGGGCAGCCCGCATAATGCCATATTCTTAAAAATACTCACTACCTCATAGGCAATGTAAAGCAATGCGAAAAATTCAGCCACGCCCACGGTATCAAGCCCTAAATATGTACGTGCCTGCTCCGGTATAAATCCGATTAAGTTAATCTTAATCAGTACGTCGATTGCCAGCATGAATACCAGAGAAATAAGCATACCTACTTTTCTGATAGCCCCGTCAATGCCTGCGCAGCTGTTAAATTTCTTCTCTTTGATTGCACGCAGCACGCCAAAAACCGTGTCGCACACAATCGCCAATACTACCAGCTGGATAATTTTGTTATGTGCCGCCGCCTCAATAAATTCTGTAATAGTCATGTTCATAAATCCTGCCTTTCTCTTAATTGCAAATTTTCTGCCCGCTCTTTCAGCTCTGCGCCGTCGTAGCCTGCTGTCTGCTCCCAGCTTTCCAGAGTGGCTATTAAATCAGCAATAAGTCTGCTTTGCTTTTCTATGGTTTCCTGTTGTTCTTGTACTACCCTTAGTAAATTGCTACTCATGTACTCGCTCCTGCATTCTGCCGCTTAAGCAGCCTTTTCTATGGCTGCCTCTGCCAGCGTTTCTATTTTCTTTCGTAGGTTATAGCTGTCGGCGTGTCCTGCGTGTCCCGTCCAGCTCTGTATGCTCTTTTGTAATTGCTCTTTTGTGATTTTCCCGCTCTCGCACTTCTTGATAGTACGCTTTATACGCTTTATGCTGTCCTTTCGTACTTTCCTGTGCGTTGCCCTGTGTTTGTAGCCTACAAAGTCTATACCGTTCTTTGCTGCCAGTATGGTAGTTTTCGGGTTAAACTCTAACTTAAGCTCTTCCCGTAAGAATTGCTCTATCCGTGCAAGCCAGCTGCGCAGCTGTTCCTTGTCTGGGCTTAATATTACAAAGTCGTCCATATATCGTATGTACGCCTCTACGCCCAGCTCATGCTTAATAAACTGGTCTAATGCGTCCAGATAGATATTTGCAAATAACTGACTGGTAAGGTTTCCTACTGGTATCCCTACGCCGTCCGGCATATTGCCGTTGTGGTCTATTATCCTGTCCAGCAATGCCAGTACCCCAGCGTCTTTTATAACCTTACATATTTCAGTCTTTAATACCGCATGGTCTATGCTCTGGAAATAGTGGTGTATATCTGCCTTGATAGCATAAAGCGGCTGGTCTGGGTGGTATTTGTTCCACTCATACAGCCACTCTTTTAGCGTATCAGACGCAGCGTGCATACCTTTACCTTTCCGGCAGGCGTAAGACTGCGATATAAACCGCTTATCAAATATAGGCTCTAACACGTTGTTTATGGCGTGCTGTACCACCCTGTCATAGAACGGCAGCGCCATTATCTGCCGCTCTTTCGGTTCGTACACTTTAAAGTAATGGTATTTGCTTGGCTCATAGGCAAGGTTTATAATATCTTCCCGCACCTTGTCTAAGTTTTCCTCTTTGTCTTTCGTAAAAATTAGTACGTCTTTTCTGTGGCGTTTACACTTTCTGGCTTTGTTATAGGCTTTCTGTACGTTTCCATAGTCGCCCATAGCCTCTAAAAGCGTAATGCGCCGCCCGTCCTTATCGGTAATGTATCCTACTCTCTTCAAGTATTAAGCTCCTGCCTTTCGCCGTAGCTACTAACCAGCAGCCGTATTTTTTCTCTTTGCCTCACGGCGGGACAGCCACTCTGACTATAGGATATTAAACACTCGGTCTTATCCCTTTCTAAGTCCTTGCCAGTATTCCGTAGAACTCTGTGCCTGTAATGTTCTCACTAAGTCACACGCCCCACGAGCGCCAATGTTCGTATTGACATTCCACGGGTAATTGTTGCAATTCACGGCACGAGCGCCGCAATTCGCCCCATTGTTCCAGTTGCCGCCCGCTATCAGCGCCGCCAGAGGCTGTAAGTAAGCAGCTGCCCCATATCCTGCTATTTTCTGGTCTTTACCTCTTCTATCAGTTCGCCCAGCATAACGCCTATTTCTTTCAGCTTGCGGCAGCTCTCGCCGTAGTGCCGTGCGTTCATGGCGCTATATTTCAAATCATGCGCCAGCCGCAGCAATTCTTTACTTTCCTGCAATGCCGTATCTACCGTGTATAAGTGGCTTTTCGTCGCTGTCTTATCCCACTTTATAACCTCTTGCAGCATTTCAAGAATTGCGTTTCTGGTCGCCGTCTGTAAGCTGAATTTCTCATACTTCGGGTACTTCGTAAGTAGAGGATAGATATATAGCAGAAAATCGTATATTTTCTGGTGTATAATATCTGTTTTTGTCTGTATGTCCATGCCTTACCCCCGTTTATCCGGCTGGGCTTTCGCCCGCCGTCTACAGAGAGTCACACGCCCCACGAGCGCCAACGTACGTATTGACATTCCACGGGTAACTGAAGCAATGCACGGCACGAGCGCCGCAATTCGCCCCAGGGCCCCAGTCGCCGCCCGCTATCAGCGCCGCCAGAGAATATGCGTAATACTGGTAAATGTTACCAACGTCGTAAGACTTCTCGCCTGTGTTCAATGGGCTTTTCTTGTCCCAGCCCCACGCTACGCTTGCGTGGTAGTCTGCATTTGTGGCGTGTTCAGCTCTTGTAATAAGCTCGTCCAGCCACTCCCAGACACGCCCCACGGCATCTACAACGCCCACGGAAGAAACGGCATTTACCACACTGCCCGTTACGCCCCTACCTGTGTTGCTGGTGGCGCTCCATGCGTTTGTATTTGCGTTATCCAGTCCGGCAGGGCTGCCAAAAGCATAAGCGCAAAATTCCGCATAGTTCGGCAGACGCTTACCGCTCTTTGCCAGACGTTCTACAAAGTTGTACCAGTTCATGCTTTCTGTACCCGTCATAGGTGCGCAGCCGTACTCTGATTTTAAGCCCTTTGCTCCGTCGTCAGAATTAAGGTAAATATCTACCCATGTGCCGCCGCCTAAATATACCATACCCTCTGGGCTGCATTTCGGGCGGTGTCCCAGTGTCCATACAGAACGTGGTACAATGCCGTTGCTTACTGCACTTTCCCAGCCTGTGCCAAAAATAACACTGCTGCCATTAAGCGGCTGTAAATTGCTATCTACCTTGCGGCAGCGTCCATAATGAAAGCCGCCGATTTTACGGCTATTTGTAGCGTTCCAGCCTGTCGGGTATGTAGAGTTAAGGGAAATTACGTATTTCTCGTCTGCGCTGTCAATTCTGCTGTCGCAGATATATACGTAATAGTCCTTACCTACCGCAAAAGCGCTACCTGCGTCCAGATTAGCAGCCGTAAGAATTGTATTTGCTGTCTTGAAAATTCCAGCGCCGCCCACGGCAATTACGCAACCCTCTACTACGGTCAGCTCATTTGCTCCGCTGGCGTAAATGTACTCATTGCTCGGTGCTACAATATCGCTGATTGTAGCCATTTTATTTACGTTCAAAAGCGCCCTTGCGTCGGTCTTTGTAACGTCGTCCACTAATAATCTACTCATACTGCTTTAATACTCCTTTCAGTGCTGCAATGTCGTCTGTTGTCATTCCTGCCACGGTGTCTGTGCGTTCCAGCGCAATTACCTTGCAGCCCGCTTTTACCGCTTTGGAAAGTGTAAGGGCTGTTCTGTCGTTTCCTGCCTCTCCTGCTGCCGCTGCCTCGTCGGTCTGGATATGTGTTACTCCCTGCACCGTGCCGGATACGTCGCCCGCTACGAATTTCATACCTACCGCTGCCTCGTCGCAGTAATATACCGTAACCGCCTTTTTCTCTTCCTCTACAGCTGCTACGCCGCACTCAATATAACGCTGGTTCTCTGCGCTCTCGATTTTTGCCAGCAAATCCGCTGCCGCCAGTTCTCCGCTTGCTACCATAGCAAGGCAGTTGTAATAGTCCTCTTTTGTCTTTAATACTTTAGGAAATCCTTTCATGGTCTGCCGCCTTTCTAAAATGTATTTGCAAGATAGGAATTACCTGCATAGGTAGCCCCTAACACTGCCGTTTCTACTGTTCTTTCGTAATGCTGGCTCATGTATGCTGCGCCCATGTAACACAATCCCAGTACAGCATCATGCTTATAGTCAATGCCCCAGCCGCTTTCTACTCTCTTAAGTCGCTCGTCCAGCGCTGCTATTGCCTCTTTTGTTTCTTTCGTGCCTGCCTCTGCCTGCTTTTTCACTTCCTGCATGGCTGCTGCCAGCTCTTCAATTTGCAGTTGCAGGCTGCCTGCTATGTCCTCGCCCAGCTTGTCCTTGATACTCTCAAACCATGTATTAAATTCGTTTTCAGCGTCCGACTGGAATAGCTTAATTTTTGCCATAAAGTCTGTATAGGCGCTTAAAAGCTCATTGTCCCAGTTATTAAGCGTACTTTCAAAGCTGCTGTATCTTTCGTTAAACCGGCTTTCATACTGCGCAAATAAGCCCTCTGTCTTGCTTACGTAGCTGTCATATACGCCCGCAATCTCTGTAAGGTACTTTTCCATGTTCTGCTTATATGTGCTGAACTCGTCCAGCACGGCTGCGCTGTAGGTGTTGAAAAAGTCCGTAAACTGCTTTGTAAGCACGCTTGCGTCTATCTCTTCCACCGTTCCCGTCACAATGCCGCAGACTGCGCTATTAAACCGCTGGTCTGTGATATTCTGCGTCTGTATCCTTGTTACGCCCTTGCCTACGTAAATATCTGCAAGCGCAAGCTCCCATATTTCCGTAGTGCGGGTTACTGCCGTTGCTGTCGGCTTTGCAGACGGTGTGCCTTTCAGCACCGCAATATACATATCTCTTTGCGGCAAATCCCAGCGAACCACTACCCTGTCCACCCTGTTAAGCGCTCCCTCTGCCGTATCCAGTGTTACGCTAAGCGTTGCAGGATTTCTAAAGGCGTAGCCGTTTATAAAGGCATAGCCTGCATTTACTCTTATTTCCATGCCGCTGTAAGCTACCACCTGTAGCCCGTCGCTTGGCTTTGGAAAAATGCCGTTTGCAATGAAAGTAGCAAAGTACCACGCCCAATCCTCGGCTTTATATACCCTGTCGTACTCTCCGTCTACTGCCACGGCATTAAACGGTAAGCTGTTTGCCATTTCTGCTACCTCACTTTCCTAATCTGGTCTACCAGTGTCGGCAGGCTGTCGCCAAAAGTCGCCTCTACGGTTTCCTTGCCTTTCTGGTATGTTTCTGTTACTTCTGTAATACGTGCATCTATCTGTATGCCCCACTTGGTTTCTTTGCAAGTAATGCGGTCGCCTAAATCAAAATCAGCCTTAAATTTCAAGTTTGAATTTGTATTTATGGTACTTACAAAATTTATGTTCTTTCCGTAGTTTTCCAGCTCTGCGCTGCCTCTCGTTTTCAGCATTGCAATATAGGTATTCAGCGGTATTGTTACTTCTGTTTCCCCCTGCTGGTATTTTCTGGCAATGTCCGTAGCGTCGCAAAATACCTCTACCAAATCCAGCCCCGCTGCGCCCTCGCCGTCCACTGTGGTTACTGGCTGGCTGCCGTCGTCGTCAGCTGCTCCCTGCACATAAATAAAGTTGCCGCAGTTCTCTATACTGGCTGTATATTCCTGCTCATTGACATTATCAAAATCTTTTGAAAATATGCAGGGCGTGTTACCCTCGGTATTTGTGGCTGTAAGGTCATTGCCCTTATACAGATAAAAGCCGAACAGTCTCTCTCTTTCGTTAAGCAGAATGTCATAGCCCAGCTTTCCAGCCTGCGCCCTTGCCTTTACTTCCTGCCCCAGCTGTGCGTATACCTCGTTTGCATATTCAACCGCCACGCCGTCAATGGTTTCCTGCGCCAGAAATGTAAACAATGGAAAACGCCGCTTTGTTCCTGCTGCGCTGCCGCAGTTGTTCTTTACCATAAGGTTTATAAGATACTGGTTTGTACCTGTCGCCACAATCTGCGGATAAATGCAGCGCTTATTAAGCCACCAGCTAAGCATATAGCCTTGTGCCTCTAACTGCTCTAAGCCGTTCTCGTCTTTGGTAATGTGTACGTAGGTTATCTGCGCTGCCCTGCGCCATACGCCGCCGTCAGCGGTCTTTACTTCCTTTTTTCCGTCGTGCTTGGTTATTAAGTTACCCTCTACCAGCAAACGGCTGTTATTGTCCGTAATCGGCGCAAGCAGGCTAAAAGTTCCTACGTCAAAATACTTTGTATGCCATATCAGGCTTGGCAGTTCGTCTATAGCTCCCAATGGCTGCACTGTCTTGTCAAATACTCTAAGCTCCATACCGTCACACTCCTAAAAATTCCTTGCTGTAGAATATGGATACTTCCAGAGAATTTACGCCGCTGGCTGCATCATACCTAAACATATTGTCGCCTATGGCAAGCTGCATAAATGTACTGTCTACATCAATGTAGCGGAAATAGTCGGTTTCTACGCCGTCCCTTATCAGCTTAGCGCCCTTGCTGCCGTACTTCGTGTTAATCTCTATCACGTCGCCCGTTTTCATAGTGGCGTTAATCTGTATAAATTCCTCGGTATCCACATTAAGCAGTATCGGGTTTGAAACTGTCCCCAGTGCTGTAAACCTTATCCTCATTCCTGTTGATACGTCGCCCTCGTTGTAGCAGTCCACTATTACGCTTTCCGCTCGGTATCCGTATATCATGCTCTTTGTGCTGTCCTTTTCGATAACGCAAGGGAAATGCCACGCAGCCACCCAGCTTGCTATATCCTCTTTTGTTTCTTTCTCTTCCCGCCAGAACGGGTTAAGGCACTCTATTTGTAAATCAAACTCATAAAGTACCTCTTTCTTTAGTATCTTAGGCTCTCCATACGCCCTGCAATCAATCACACGCTTAAAGCCGCCGTACTCATACACCAGCGTAGCGCTAAGCTCTGGGTTAAATATCTTAAGCATACGGCGGCGCAGTTCCAATGCCTGCGCCTTGTCCCGTGTGTTGATATGTCCCACTACGTCTATGTCCCTCGCCTCGATACGCTGCCCTACGTAGGTGTCGCCGTGCTGTCCCATACTGTTTGTGCTGTAAATTACGCTCGTAACGCCGGAAATGCCCTCTACGTCTTTACTTATATTGCAATGGTATACGCTGTCTACTCCCAGCTCTAACCGCTCGCCCCTTGAATTTATGTAAGTCAGTTTTTCATTTTCCATGTGTTACACCGTCCTTGCTATCATTCTGAACTGTCGGGCTGCCTCTTTCTGCTGCTTTGCATAGTCCGTGGTATTCGCATAAATATACTGATTGACAACTACGCCGCCTGCTGCACTGCCGCCGCCTCTCGGCTTTGGCTTTTTGTCGTCGTTATCATACTTAAATTCATTGCCTACATTTACCTTTGCGTCTACGTCAAACTCCTGCGGTACGCTGTCCTCAATCATTTTCTTAACGCCGCCGATTTCATTAGAAAAGCCAACGCCGATACCCTGCGCCAGATATACGCCGATTTCGTCACGCATCAGCTTAGACGGGCTGGCAATTCCAAATAAATCCTTAAGGAAGTCGGTAACATTGCCTACCCAGCCGCTTATTTTGTCTTTTATCCACCTCGTAGCGCCGCTTATGCCGTTCCAGATGCCCTCTACCATGTTTTTACCGAACCCTGCAAACGTACTGCCAATATCCTTAAATACGTCTGTTATTCCAGTAATTACATTTTTCATGCCCTCTACGGCTTTGTTCTTTACTTCTGTACCCCATGTAGCCACTTTGGAAATTGCACCAGAAATGCTGTTATAAATCTTTTGCGGTATTTCCTTAACAATCGTAACAATGCCCGTTACCATGGCGTTCATTACCTCTTTGGCTTTCGTAAGCATATTGTTACCCCATGTAGCCACTCTGGTTACTGCCCCTACTATGCTGTTCCAGATTTTAGCAGGCGTTTCTTTCACAATCGTTACAATGTTCGTAAGCATTGTGTTCATTACTTCTTTGGCTTTGGTCTGCATATTTGCGCCCCACGTAGCCACTCTGGTTACTGCGCTTACTATACTGTTCCAGATTTTCTGCGGCAGCTCCTTAACAATATCTATAACTTTCGTTACAAAATCCGTTATAACTGTGCCGCCTTTTTCCTGCATATTTGCGCCCCACTCTGCTATTTTCTCAACGCCCGCAACGATTGCCTGCGGTATCAGAGTAGGTAGCTCTTTTATTTTATTTATGATTGTCGTTACCAGTTTGCCCGCCGCCGTCAATATCTTAGGCAGCCCCGTAATCAGTCCTGTTACAATGGCTGCTATAATCTGCGGTATGGCTGCGATTAAAAGCGGTACTGCATCTATGATGCCGTCAATCAATGCAACTATAATATCGCCCGCACTTTCGATAATAAGCGGTATGCCCTCAACCAGTGCATTTATGATAGCCGTTATGATTTCCGGCAGTGCCTCAATCAGTACGGGCAGCGCTGCTACAAGCCCCTGTGCCAGTCCCGTAAGCAGCTGTAATGCTGCTGTAATCAGCAACGGTATATTTTCTATCAGCATGGTTACAATGTTCGTAACCACCGTTACGATTGTTGGCAGCAATGTAGGTAACGCTTGTGCGATACCTTGCGCCAATTCCGTAATAATCTGTACGCCTGCCTCTAAAAGCTGCGGTAATATAGTAAGCAGCGTATCTATGATTGTCGGTATAATCTGCCCGATTATGCTTATCATTTCCGGCAGCATTCCAACCAGCGTATTAAGCAAGTCCTGTACGCCGCTCATTAAAGGCGGTAATAACTCCTGTATAACCTGTGGTATATACGTTGCAAGCTGCTCTACGATTTCTCCCAGTCCGCTTACCAGCCTCGGCACTGTTTCTATTACCCTCGGTGCTATATTCCCTACCACTGTTACAATACTGTCTACCAGATTGCTTGTAAGCTGTGAGAAATTCGCCTCGCTGTCTGCCATTCCAGCTACCCAGTTGTCCCACGCTGAACTCATAGAACTAACCGAACCCTCTATTGTTGTACTTGCCTCTTTTGCCGTTGTCCCTGTTATGCCCATTTCCGTCTGTACGACGTGAATAGCGTCTACAACGTCTGAATATGATGAAATATCATACTTAATGCCGGATAGCTTGCTTGCATCATCAAGCAGTCGCTGCATTTCCTCTTGTGTACCGCCATATCCCAGTTTTAAGTTATCCAGCATGGTATAATTCTGCTTTGCAAAACCGTTATAGGCGTTCTGTATAAGCGATATATCAGTACCCATTTTATTTGCATTGTCTGACATATCCGTAATTGCCACGTTTGCCTTTTCTGCTGCCGCTGCCGTGTCATTATTCATACTGGCAAGCAGCGACGCTGAAAAGCTGGTAACTGTTTCCATGTACTCATTTGCAGACATTCCGGCTGTTTTATATGCGTCGTTTGCATAACCAACAACCGTATCAGACGACGTTTTGAAAAGAGTTTCTACACCGCCTACAAGCTGTTCCTGTGCTGCGTATCCCTCTATCGCTTTTGTGGTAAGCGCTCCTATGGCTGTTGCCGCTCCCGCAACTGCTGCCGCCGTCGCCGCTGCTGCTGCTTTAAGCGCTGTACCCATTCCACTTAGCACGCTTGTAAATCCAGAAAATTTTCCCTTTGCGTCGTCTGCCTGTTCCCCGCTGTCTTTTATTTCCTTTCCCATTTCGTCAGCGGCTTTTTCTGCTTTTTCCATTTCGTCAGTCGTTTTGCCTAATTCCTGCTCTGTCTTTACAAGCGCTGCTTTCTGGTAATTTAACTGGGTTTCAAGTTTTTTACTTT
>ERZ773112.879-NODE-879-length-18785-cov-12.202349_pt1 | contig 18785 bp, 14 predicted proteins | sample MGYA00580566_ERZ773112 | MGnify/ENA primary metagenome ERZ773112 (study PRJEB29015, sample SAMEA2737842) | human gut metagenome | biome: human gut; feature: human-associated habitat; material: faeces | place: China | collected 2012 ... | reverse complement strand
TTATTTCTGAAGTTTCTCTTCAGAAGAAAAATTATAATGTGGTATCTGCAAAAACGCAGATACCACTTTTTTTTGTTGTTCTGTAGTTTGATGTTAAAGGAGTATTTAAAAATCTTTAGACCTATCAATCTCCTAATTGGATATTACGACAATCGCGCCAGAAGCCAGGGGGATATCGGTATAAATCCACTACATCGTGTAAGCGACATGGCAACACCTAATGAAATATGGTGCAACGTCCCCAATAAATCAATTTCTATATTTGTTAGCGAACGCCGTCCCAGATGCGACCGTATCTCGCCCCAGACGCGTTCGTATCTCCTCCCAGATGCGTTCGTTTCTCGACCCAGATGCGGTTGTATCTCGTCCCAGATGCAGTCGAGTCTCCTCCCAGATGCGCTAAAAAACATAGGCCTTGAAATACGAGAAATAATGCGGCCAACATCAACTGTCGTAGCAAGGAGGCGCTGACAAAGAAAAACCCTGAGGAATGCCGTTTTAGAAAATAGAATTTCTAAATTGCAAGAATGCTTCGGTATTCAAGGCTTCTGAGATTGGCAGAAAGTACATGGTGTCAAAGATTGAAGACACCTGGATGAAACTGCCCCCAAAACCAACACAAGTCAAGACAAATCCTGTTTTTCCATCCGTTGCTTCTACGCCTCGCCCAGTTCGTCCTGTCGTTCATACTCCAACAGCATCACAACCAAAGGCGCAACCTCAAATTACACAAACGGCATTCACAATCAACATTGGCGATGGAGTCAAAAAGGTGTGGATTCCGAACTCTGTCAAAGATGTCTTTACTAATGAGGTTCAGATTTCAGAGGATAATAATATTGCGACAGCAGAGAATGTCGCTCATGTAGCGATGCTGTTGTTTGCAGGGTACATTAATGCAGCTACTTCCATGTCTGAGTCATGTGGTGGTGGCGGTTCTGCTCCTTCTTCTGGTTGGGGCAAGAAAGACGATGAAGATGACTGGATGTTTGTCCACCGTTGCGTACAGATGGCTCATTCTATGTGCAAGCCAAAACCACGCAGCAGAAGTTTCCACCGATAAATCAATGATAATATGGCAATCAGAAAAAGCAAGATAAACATGGACACAGAAGAAAGACCCGACTTTGACAACATGATGAATGATGTTGAAAACGAGGTTGAGGAGCAGCAAACCGAGGATGGACTTGTAAACCGTGTTCTTGAGTTGAAGCAGTTGAGTGAGGACATTGACAAGGCAACCAACACCTTCATCAATGCCACACTTGAACTGGAGTCTGCCATTCAGCAGTATCAGCGAGCGGAAGTAAACTTGGGCGGTGCTGTGACCACTATCGGCAAAAAGGTTGATTCTATCAATCAGCACATAGACAAGCTTTGGAGAATGCTCCCACCCAATTAAAGGTATCTGTAAAAGTCAATGATGCCGACTGGCAGAAGATACAAGAACTGTTTGCAAAAGAACGCCAGTGGATGACCTCACAGATACATATCCGTGAGGTCAAGTCTATGTTTGCCGATGAACGCAAAAAGGTTCATGAAAGGTACAAGGAGTACGATGGAACCTACCTCGGATACTATGTGCAGTATTTCTTTTGGTCCTTCTGCATCCTTGGTCTTGCTATTTTCGGTTGGGCTATCTTCTTGATGCTCGACAGCCACTACCACTGGACGAAGTAATCTAATGTACCCAACAGGGGTGGATTCATTTTGGGAATAACAAACCCGCTGACAATCGGCATTCCTGCTGAAAATTCAGCGGGTAAGTGTGTCCCATTATCAATCCTGATAGGATGATGAATGTTATATAAATAGTTCCTCGTTGATAGTTGAAACAGGTAATCGATTTAATATTTTCTCCACAATTTATAATATTCTTCTTGTGACCCAGAGAATGAACCTATATATTTTCCTCCGATAGTGGAGTTGATAATAGTTATATGTTTCCCATAAATCACCCAGTTATCTCCAATAGTTGTATTCTTTATAACAAGGTTGCCTTGCTGGTTCTCAAGTCGTCCCGAGGGAACAACACAATTGTCAAAACAAAGTGTACCTACTACTTGGTATTCACAAGAACAACCCTGACTGTCAAAATGGCAATTTTTAAATTCAATATAATCAGATTTAACGTGCCAAAAGAATACCCTTCCAAGATTATTAACATTTTCTATCAAGATTTTCTTTATATCTGTTATTCGTGAATTACTTAAGTAGTAATTATTTCCAAAAAAATGTTGAGTATGACCTTCCATGCACCGATTAAAAGTAAGAGACCCTAATTTTAATCCATCTACAGAAAAACCATAACCAGGATCAATATTCGGACAATCTTCTATATAAAGGCTTTGCAGATTATTTCCTTGAAGATTCATGGAACATAAATTCTGTGCATTTCTAATAATGGCATTTCCTGTCAAATTATTATCGTGCAAGTCAATCGCGTTTTCTGTTCTGCATCCATACCATTCATATATTGGTTTCTCACTGAGCCAATTGTCATTATGAAACCATTTGTCACCATTAGTAGAATTATAAAATTCTTCCATCCATCCTACATAGACAGGGATCCTTTCACCATAAATCATTTCTCCATCAACAGTCTCTATGTACGGAGCTATTTCATATTCTCCATTGTCTGCCACACTAAAAGAAAGGTTATAGTTTTGGGAATAGGAAGATCTTTTTATAACACTTCGCGTATTATTATTGTTTGTTGAGGATTTCATAATAGGAGTAGATGCTTCTTTTTTGAATAGAGCAACTCCATTGTCCTTAGAAGAAATAAAACTTTGTTTATCAACGTTTGTATCAACAGAAACTTTTTTGTTAACTTTTTGAGCTTGATTTATTGCGAAAGTAGGTAACAGACTTACTAAGTAAGGGTCACCTTTGAATTTGACCATTTTATCTTTCTTGTATATTTTTCCACTAAATTGAACCCAAGGAGATATGTAAACGAACGGATATACTGAAACATTAAAATCAAAATTTGCAATCTGTGGAAACTGTATACCTGCAGATTTCTCACCGCTAATGCCAACACCTGCCTCTAAATTTGCGCCGAAAGACATGAGCCTTTCATCTCCTACTAAATAGAATAGTGCTCCAGTTGTCGACAAGCCAATTTCGGCTCTTGTATAGATGTTTTTTACTCTAAAAAATATCTTTCTCTTTTTTTCTTTCGTTGACGCAGATACGACCTTGTAATCTCGGATTGAGCATGTAAAATCGTTACTAAGAATTTCACAATTCAAACCACTTTGTACTTTAATCTCTCCTTCGTAAAACAAATCAAGTTCAGGTTTCAATACTAGACCAGCCAATAAAGAACCCATAATTGGCAATTTCTTACCTTTTAAAATTGGAATGAATTTTCTTTCGGCAGGAACATCTGCCCAATTTAAATCTCCTTTTAATCCAATTTCTTGATGTAAAAGCATATCTGCGCTTGAAGTGGAAAGCATTTTTATGTTACCATGAATACGTATGTATACTTTTCCAGTAAATACTTTCTTTTCAATTGGAATTTCAATAGTAAAATCAACATTTTCAATTCCATTTGTGCCAATGGAGCCTCTTGTTGATGGATTATAATTTTCATCATCAACAATGTATGAGTCCATTTCGTCCCATACAGAACTGTCTACAATTTTATAATCATACTCTTCCCCTTCTGAATTTGGATCGACTGCAACATATATATTTGAAGAATTAAGTTTAACATCCTGATTAAATTCAGTAAACATTTCTTCCATTGATGGAAATTCCATGCCAAGAATAGTTCTATCGTTTTGTTGATGTATTGAAGCAACTTTACCAATGTATGCAGGACGATATGCTAGTTGTAGTGGAAATACAAGAATATCTCCAATATTTGGGGTCAAATTTGAAGGAAGTGATGAATCCAAAATAATCTCATTATCGCTATATTCAATAATATATTTCGAAAAACGATTATCAAGCATTCGTACATTATCTTTTGTTTTTACTCCTTCTCCAAAAGATAACGGCTCACGGCATAGTTGCTTAACATTTATATTTTTTACAGAGGAGCCACTTTGAACTTTCAATGTTGTAGTTCTATCACTTTCTGATGAATTATTTTCCGCCTTAATTAAAATACGTGTAGTACCAGATCTTCCTGATGTTGGAGCGACTCTACACCAATTTTCGTTCATCATATCATCGAATGAGACATTCCAATCTGTTTGTGCGTTAATTTCGAATGAAACAGAATCTTCAAACGAAGAAAGCTGCACATCTATATCCCCATTTGATTTCAAGGTTACTTTCTGTTCGCTATCTGTTGTAGAAAAATAAAGGCTTGTCCCCATATCTTCTACATTTGTGCATGCTCCTAATGAAAATATTAAAAGAAAAATAAGAATATATCTATTTATAACCAATTGTTTCATAATCTATTTTAAAATTTGCAAGAATTAATACCAATTATTTTTTATGGGAATGCAGAAATTCTTTGGAATTTTGTACTTTCTTTGGTTATATCACCAAAAGGAACATCACCATAATCTTCAAAGTAAGTTTCGCTTTGCCTGTTCATCCAACATAGAAGAGAAAACACACTCTCCACCAAAGTTCTGGAATGCAATTCGGACTCCCCAATGCCAGCAAACAAGTCTATGAACTTGATTTTGTGAATTTCTTGTGCCATTCTTCATCTGTCTCCCGAGTGAATGAGCTAATACAAGAGATGATAAATGTTGCTATTAAAATTGTTTTTTCATACAATTGAATAAGAAAAGGGGCGTAACCCAGTCCGATTACTTATTCAATTCAGAGGTACTGCCAAGCACCTTAACCACAAACAAGTAGGACGAAAGGTCACGTCCCGTTGGGGGCGCGAGCCAATCACTACAAGTTCTCGTGGTTCATCAATTTGGCGGTTTTCTGAATTGAGAACAAGAGCGAAGCTCATGCATATTTATGTATCGAAATGGTTGTCGCTTCCTTCATTTTAAACTACTTGCCCTTTGGTCAATTTGACAAGTTGGGTTTTGAACTCATTGAGGAAGTGGCAGAGAAGTATCTCACCAATTATTGTATTTATTTCTGTTTCGTACTTAATCCTTTCTTTTCTAAAAATCAAACTTTCTGTTAACTATACGCACTATTCGTAGAATAGTTGCAAAATTACAAAAAATATTGAGATTATTTTATGTTTTTTTAAAAGGATGATATTTTTCTTCATTCCTTCAATATAGCTTTTGCCAATTGACTAAAATCGGGAAATTGCCCTTGCTTTCTGTGTTAATTTTTGTTTTCTCATCCTTTCATTCTGAGGTTTATTGATTTATCTGTTTCTAATTTGTTTCTTTTGCCTATCTATCGCCTAAAACCGCGTGGATTATCAGTATATTACGAACAATCAGCAAGATTCCAAGAAGAAGATTATGATGGTGGTTGGCGCATGTATCTTCCTGATTGCAGCAGGCATTGCCTCTGTTCTTCGGTATCGGATAAAGACACATAATCCGAACAATAGCAAGAAGTAGGTTCGTCAAGTTTCGTTTCAGCGTTGAGCTGTCCCGCAGACAAGAATAGAATTTTAATTCGTACGTCTTTTGGTTGATAAATGTGACCTGGATGGGATGCTTACAGAACGCCTGCTTATTTTGTCGTTATTGTTGTAGGGCAAAAAAAAGATGTGTATCGCTAAAAATAGGATACACATCTTTTTTGTTGTTTAAAGGAGCATTCCTTAAAAACGGAATGAGTTTTAGGAATACTCTCAACGTTTTTTTGAGAGGCTTGTTGCTCTTATTTCACGGTCAAGGCACGTTTTATGATGTCGGTCAGTGCTGCATAGTGGTCGCGTGTTGCTTGATCGGCGGCGCGTGCAACTTTCAGACGTGAGGAGAGCGTCCGTAACGCGCTCAGCATGTTGGCGTGTGTTGGACTTGTGACGTCCCCGCCTTTGTAATATCCAACGAGCGTTGTCACGTATGTCGTTTGCAAAGCTCTTCTGTATTCAGTGGTCTTAGCACCGCTTGCTGTTTCCTTGAACAACATGTTGGTCAGGTCTTTCAGAAAGTCGTTCAGCGGGTATTCGGGTGTCATTTTCTCAAGTCGTGACGATTTGAGGAGATTTCCCATCACGTTGCGTCCGATACCGATGGTCAGGACTTGCGGATTTGCCATCAGGCGGTTCATGTAAGGCACATCAATGAGCCATGTCGGTTCGGTGAATATATGTCGGTTGATGTAATCGAGCGCGTATTTCTGTTTCTCGCGTGAGAGGTTGGTGAATACAGCTCCCGGTTCGTCCACCGTTTTATAGTCTTTGTAGACGCCTGCAATGTTTCCTGCCACGTGGTTGGCGTAGCGGTTGAACTGTGACAAGACCTGGTCGTACATTGACGAGAGGTTTTTGCCATAGATGTCATTGCTTTCATAGGTCCATTCTGGGAGCTGCTTGATGATGCGTTTCAGGTTTAAGATACCATATTCGCTTGCTTTCACAGCATCGTCTCCCAAGTCTTCTCTTTGACAGCGTGAGTCGTTTGTCGTGTTGGTTTCCCCGTCGCCAAACCAGAGACGGCGGTTACCCCGCAGCGTTTCGCTGGTCATCTTTTCCAGTTCCCAGTGGTCGCTTTCAGCGTCGTAGGCATTCCACATCGGCGTGTATCCCCATTTGATGGCCCAGCAGTCGTAGTCACCGATGCGGGGAAACATTCCGGCGTGCGTGATGCTGTCTTCCGGTTGTGCCACGTAGTTGAATCGGGCATAGTCCATGATAGACGGCGTGTGTCCGTTGGCTTCCAGCCAGGCTCTGTTTCTCAGACTGTCGACGGGCACTGTGCTTGACGAACCGAAATTGTGGCGAAGTCCCAATGTGTGTCCAACTTCGTGTGATGACACGAAGCGGATGAGCTGTCCCATGAGTTCGTCGCTGAGTTTCATTTTGCGGGCTTCGGGGTCAACACATCCAGCCTGAATCATATACCAGTCGTGGCAGAGTCGCATCACGTTGTGATACCATCCGATGTGTGATTCAATAATTTCGCCCGTTCGTGGATCGTGAATTTGCGGTCCGTAGGCATTTTCAATGGGCGATGCATAATAGCGGATGACAGAGAAGCGGGCGTCTTCCATCGACATGCTGTCGCAGCCGACAGGCCATTCTTTAGCCATGATTGCGTTTTTGAATCCGGCGTGTTCAAATGCCTTTTGCCAGTCGTTGACACCTTGAATGAGGTAGGGGCGCCACTTTTTCGGCGTTGCGGGGTCGATGTAGTAGACAATTGGTTTTTTGGGCTCCACCAGTTCGCCGCGTTTCATTTTTTCCATGTCGGTGCTGTCTTTCGGCTCCAGACGCCAGCGGGTGATGAAACGCATTGTTTCAGAGCGCTGCTGATTGTCGGCAAAGACATAGTATCTGTCAGAGAAGTAGCCAACGCGTGGATCGAAGAGGCGTGGAATCATGGGGTCTTTGGGGAGGAGAACAAAGGAGATGTTGAGTCCCAGGGTGACACGTCCCGTGTTTGAGCCAGCGATGGTGCTGGTGGTTGAAGTCATCCATGTCTTCACCGTTCTGATTTCCGTGTTTAAGGGGAATGTCTTGATGCTTTCAATGTATGATGCTTGCGGCATGTATCCTTGCAGGCCAAATTCTTTTTTGATGTCCCGACTGACACCCAGGGCAGGGTTATCTTCATTGAAGAATGACGTGACTTTGACCAGATAGTGTCCTTTTCTGTGTCCTTCAATCTTGAAGGTGCCGATGATGGGGTTGTTGTTGCTCGTTTTGACGGCGCGGTCGATGGCGTCCATCGAATTTCCCATGTTGACCATGAGGTCAGACCTCAGCAGCATGACATTTCCTGGCGCTGGTTCCCAATAAACGGTTTGCTGGTTTACGGATTCGCCGCCATATTTTCCCGTCCCTGCCGGTGTAGAGGTGAAACGCACCGTGGCCAGGAAGCGTCGGGAGAGTAGGGAATCTGGGATGTCGAAAAAGTAGTCGGCATCACGTCTCAACACGCCAAAAAGTCCCTCTTGTCCGCTTGTGAAGGCAGATTGTGACTTCGTGGTGGTTGCAGCAGGTTTTTTTGACGGTTTCTTGTCCGCCATTGCTGTGCAACACATGGTGGCTCCGAGAAGCACCAATAAAAATGACTTCTTCATTTTTTTGAGATTAGGTTTTGTGTGGTGTTATTGGTTAAGTGTTTTTGTAAATGTTTCGTAGGATATTTCCAAACGGCTCAATTCATAATTCTGGAGTTTCAGTGAAAATTGTCCAGGTAGGTCTTGCAGGTCAAAATAATGACGCATGATGCTTGCCATGTTGTATGCCCGTTTGTTGTCTTTCTTCAGCAGGACGATGTAGTGGTGTCGTATCAAATCCTTGTTTTCTTCCTCTTGCCGCAGGTTTTGAAACAGGAGGAAGTAGCAGAGATCGGTTTCTGCACGCTGAAGAGCGTTGAGCCGGAATTCTGTGTCTTTGGCAAATTCGTCAAGCAGGATGTCGGCATCTTCGCGGCGACTTGTGACCGGGAGCAGGCTGTCTAATATTTTCCGGCAGTCAATGTCAGAACACCCTGCAGAGAATTGGTGGAGACGTTCGTCTTTCAGGTTGAGCAACGCTTTGGCATGCAGTTTGGCTGCGGCTTTCAGAAATGTGCCTAAATAGGCTTTTGGCTTTTGTGGCACGATGTCGAAGAAAAGAGTCATGAAAGCCGACGGGTTCGTCATGGCAGGCAATAACTCTTCTGCAAGCATGTAGCTCGCCGTTCTGAATTCGCTGTGGCTCAACTGGTTCAGCAGACAGGATAACGCTGAAGAGTCGGCCTCTGCAACCAATGGCTGCAGGCGTGCAGACAAGCGGCTGTTGTGTCGGTGGACGTTGGTCATTGGGATGTTGGCTTTTGGAGGTTGACTCTGCTATCGGTTTACTTTTTTTATTCCGCCTTGTTTCTCTTTTCGAGCAACACGACATTCTCAACGTGGTGCGTCTGAGGAAACATGTCGACAGGTTGTACTTTTACGACACGGTATGCCTCGTCAAGGAGCGTCAAATCACGTGCTTGCGTGGCAGGGTTGCAGCTCACATATACGATGCGTTTTGGCTCTGCAAAGAGAATTGTTGAGATGACGTCGGCGTGCATGCCAGCACGTGGAGGGTCGGTGATGATGACATCGGGGCGACCATGCTCGTTGATGAAATCCTGTGTGAGGATGTCCTTCATGTCGCCAGCGTAGAACAGAGTGTTGTTCAGGTGGTTTAATTCTGCATTCACCTTGGCATCTTCAATGGCTTCCGGGACATATTCAATGCCGATGACTTTTTTGGCCTGATGAGCCACAAAGTTGGCGATGGTTCCTGTTCCAGTGTATAAGTCGTAAACGAGTTCGTTGCCCGTCAAGCTCGCAAATTCTCTGGCCACTTTATACAATTCGTATGCCTGCAAGGAGTTTGTCTGGTAAAAACTTTTCGGACCGACTTTAAAGCGCAGATTTTCCATTTCTTCGTAGATGTGGTCTGTTCCAAAATATGTGCAGACGTCCAAATCGCCAATTGTGTCATTGCATTTTGTGTTGTTTACATAAAGCAGAGAGGTCACCTCTGGGAATGTTTTGTGGATGAATGCAAGCGTGTCTTTGGCCTGGGCCTCTTCTTCAGGTGTGTGTATGCAGAATTGCATCAGCAACATCAATTCGCCTGTTGTTGATGTGCGAATCATCATGTTGCGTAGCAGTCCCTGTTGGGCGCGGTAGTCAAAGAAGGAGAGATTGTTTTCAAAAGCATATTCGCGGATGGCGTTGCGCAGGCGGTTGTTGATGTCTGTCATCAGATGGCATTCTTCAATGTCCAGAATTTTGTCGAAGGCTCCCGTGATGTGAAACCCAACGGCGTTCATATTGTCAAACACCTCGCCTGAGGCCACCTGCTCGTTTGTCAGCCATTTTTTGTTGCAGAATCCAAATTCCAGTTTGTTTCGGTATTCTTGTGTTTTCTGGCTTCCGAGAATAGTGTTGATTTCCGGCAGTTCCACCTTGCCAATTCTCCGCAAGGTTTCTTCAACCTGTTTCTGCTTGTGGTGTAGTTGCAGTTCGTATGGCAGAATCTGCCATTTGCAACCGCCGCATACTCCAAAGTGCGGGCAGAATGGTTTTGCGCGGTCGGGGGAATACTGGTGGAAGTTGACGGCTTCAGCTTCTGCAAAACTATGTTTTTTGCGGCGGATTTGAAGATCGACAACATCTCCAGGTATGACAAACGGAACGAAAACGGCCAGGCCGTCAACTTTTGCGATGGCTTTTCCTTCTGCTGCGATGTCAGTGATAGTTATGTTCTCGAGTAGTGGTAACGGCTTTTTCTTTCTTGCCATGTTGGTAGAATTTATTTGTTATGTAAGTTGGTTGGCAAAACTGTTTGGCAGGATCCTTTCCGTGCTCTTTTGTAAATCCAAAGCAGGAAGTGCTTCCGTCTTATGAATCATAAAAAAACAATTTCGCGTTCCATTACTTTTGCTTGGTGCGACTTTAAAACAGTGTTTTTTGGGGCTAAATGACAGGTGTGGCAGCAGAGTTTTTAGTTTCTGACCACGTGATTCATCAGAATCCCCCCTTGAGAATGGCGTATGCCTTATACAAACCCAATTCTCCCGCTTTGCTGAGGTCTTGACGTGCTTTGTCTTTTTCGCCTTGTTCGAGCAAGAGCAGTCCGCGGTTATAGTAGGCTTCTGCAAACATTTTGTCGACCTTTATGGCTTCTGAAAAATGTTTGATGGCCTGTTTCGTGTCTCCCGTCTTGGCTTCGATACATCCTAAATTATATAGAGCATATTGGTTGGGCAGTTCCGTGCTGCTTGCCAACTTCTTCAATATTGTTGCGGCCGCGTTGAGTGTTGCCTTGTTGCCTGCAACCAGTCGGTCATCAGTCAAATGACCTCCCCTTTGGTTTGTGTTGGGGGCGATGGCCGGTGTGGTAGATGGTTGTGAAGCCAGAAACTCGAAATATAAAATTGTGGCTTTTTGGATGTCAAGCACAAATTTCATTTTGGCATTGCTGTTGGCGTCAGACGCTTTCTGCAGCAGTTTGTTGGCCAAAGGGTAATCATATCTGTCTGAGGCAATCACCGACTGTGCAAACAGGCTGTCGGATTCAGATTTGAAACGCTTGCAATTAGTTATCCTGTCGGCCTTTTGGCTTTCATCGGAACTGCTGTGTGCGTATTCCGCAGAGAATTCAAGTGGTGCAACACCTGCCATCTTTTGCGAAATCTCAGCCGCTTGTTCAACGAAGGCAACAGATCGGTATCTTTTGTTGGCAGCCGGAGCATTGAAGGTGAACAAGAATGGGCGGATCAGCGTCTTGTCGGTCGCTTTGTTCTGCACACGTCCAAACAAATCAGCAGAGAGCATCCTTCCGTAGGCCGACCCTGTGGAGTCGTTGTCGGCATCCTCAACGAGTTCTTGGTATTTGTCGAGGCTGTGGTCGTTGTTTTGTCGCCAACGCTTGACGGGATAGCGACGTGATGATTTGCCGAAGAACATGTCTAAGTTGGCGCGTGCCACAACACTTTCATCGTTGAGCGCACCGCGCACGTCTCCGTATTTCCTGCGGCATTCGGCACGGGCATAGTAGCCATAGGTGAAATTGGGAAACTGCCGTATGATTTCAGTGAAATCAGCCGTAGCTCCGCGGTAGTCTCCCGTTTCTTTTCTCAGTAGGGCGCGGTTGTAGATGGCCATGACATTGTCGGGTTCCTTGTTGATGACAAACGAGAAATCGTCGATGGCCTTGTTGTTGCTCCCGACCAAGGCCAGAAGAAGACCGCGGTTGTAGTGTGCCACAAAATGCTGTGGAACGAGGCTAATAGTTTTGTCGTAATCTGCAATGGCGTCTCCAAACAGGTTCATCCCGTGGCGGGCCAGGGCACGCGCCAGATAGCATTCGTAGTTGTTTGGCTGTAGTTTTATGGCGATGGAAAGACACGAATCGGCTTCCTCATAGCGTTTTTTTTCAAGAGCATATCTTCCCTTAAACGACCATCCATCGGCATTCTCAGGATTCATTTTCAAGAGCTTGTCAATGTAATTGATGCCCTGTACGGTGTCTTTTTGCGCCAGAGAAATTTGTGCTTTTATAGCGTAGGCTCTGTAGAAATTCGGTTTGAATTTGAGCAGTGCATCAATATCTTTCAGCGCTTTGTCATATTCTTTGAGTTGCAGATGGCATAGTCCGCGGTTGTATAATGCCCCCTCGTCTTGTGGTTTTTCTGCAATGGTTTTGGTGTAGTCTTCTGCCGCCTTATCGTATTGTTCGAGGCGGATGCGGCAAAGACCACGCAACTGGTACACTCCAATTTGAAACGGGTTTGCGTTGATGGATTTCGTGCAGTCTTCCTCCGCTCCCGTGTAGTCATCAAGGATAAATTTGGTGTATGCACGGAAGTAATAAGGCTCCCACAGAAATGGCTTGGCCTCAATGACCTGGTTGAAATAGTGGATGGCGGTCAGATAATCGCTTGAAGCCAGAGCACTCCTTCCCATGAAAATCACTTGGTCGGTGTTTATTTGTGATAAAAGCGGGCATACGGAGAAAAGCGCCGACGCAATGGTAGCAGTCAGACGTTTGCGCCACGTTGCCATTATCTGTTTGTTGGCCTTTGTCATGGAGGTTTTTCTGGAAGGATGAAACACAAATCGTTATTGTTCCCTACTTGCATAAAGGCAATGGCTGAGTGCCACTGCCTTCGCAATATTGGTCGGGTTTAGGGAAAATGAACAAACCGTATGGAATTTCAAATATTTTCTGTCGACTGACTTGCATTCGCCCAACGGCGATGCTGGAACTAAGACTCCAGGGTGCGTCAGTCTGATGCGGGTGCCGGCCTGTTTATTTCGCGCCCTTCGTCTTGTAGCTGCAACGCACCTTCCCTTTCAGCAGGGCAGAAATTTTGCTTTTGATCATTTGCTTGCGCAGGGCAGACAGGTGGTCGACAAAAACGTGTCCGTCAAGATGGTCAAACTCATGCTGCATAACGCGTGCTAAGTATCCTTCAACCCATTCGTCGTGAGGATTTCCCTGTTCGTCAATATATTTGACATGAACGCGCGTTGGGCGGCGCACTGGTTCGTGAATGCCTGGCAGGCTCAAGCAGCCTTCTTCCATTGATTCCGTTTTGCTGTCGTCCGTTTCAATGATATAGGGGTTGATATAGGCGTGGCGGAAGTCTTTGTATTCAGGAAAATCATCTTTCATGACATCGAGGGAAATTACCACCAAGCGGATGGCTTTGCCAATCTGTGGGGCGGCGAGTCCAACGCCGTCGGCGTGGTCCATCGTTTCAAACATGTCTTGGATGAGTTGTTGCAGTTCAGGATAATCCATGGTAATATCCTCAGCCGTTTTTCGCAACACGGGCTGTCCGTATGTGTAAATTGGTAAAATCATAATTCTTTGTTATACATATTTTCTTGGATATAAATCGGCTGGCAAAACCGGTGTTTGGGACACGTCACAGTTTGATTTACATCATTGAACTTCCCATGTATGATTGCAGAATCAGCGTCGCACTGATTTCGTCCACCAGCGCCTTGTTTTGCCTGCGTTTTTTCCCGAGTCCGGCATCAAGCATCACTTGGTGGGCAATGGTCGATGTGAAGCGCTCATCATAGCGAACGATGGGGAGGCTGGGAATTTCGCGTTCAAACGCTTTGATGAAATTGGCAATGCGCGCTGCGTTTTCAGACGGACAGCCGTTTAGCTGTGTCGGCCATCCAATCACAATTTTCTCAACATCTTCGCGCGCAATGTAGTCCTTCAGAAATTTCATGAGGTCTTTGGTGTCAACCGTTGTCAGACCGCCCGGAATGATTTTAAGAGGGTCTGTCACAGCCAACCCTGTGCGCTTTTTACCATAATCAATTGCAAGAATTCTACCCATAGCGTGCAAAGTTATTCAAAACAAATCAGATATTGCGCTTTGGCGGTAGCGATTTTTCAGTGTCCCCTTATTCTCTTGTCAAAAAATCGCATTTGCCAGCGTTGTTTTGGGTGCCAGCGAGGAATGTTGCCGCCCTTTTTCTTAGTAATGGTGAAAGAATAAGTTGATCAATTTTGACCTGTATTTTTGTTGGTTTTGGTATTTTCAAAAACGGCAAAAAAACAAGGTATAAGAAATAATTCCTTACTCCATAAAATTGGTCAAGTTATTTTTTTACCATTACTTAGTACACCTTCAGTTGCTTCAAAACGCTTCCATCAAGGAGTCTCAGCGACAGGACACCGTCTTCGAGCGTGGCGAATGTTGACGGGTTGCCACCCTTGGGGAATGTGGGCGATCCTGTGTTGCATATAGCAGGGCCTCCGTTTTCAGAAGGATTGATGCCACACAAATGTGTGTGGCCGTAGAAAAACACCTCGCAACAGCCCTTTGGGGGAAGGTTGTCTTCGTTGACGATGTGTCCGTGTGTGAGGAAGATGCGGTGTTTTCCATCGGCAACGATAGCATAGGTACTCATGATGGGGAAGGGGAGGAGCATTTGGTCGACCTCGCTGTCACAGTTGCCCCTAACGGCAACGATGTCTTTCTGGTATTTTGAAAGAATTTCAACCACTCCTGGTGCGTCAAGTCCTTCTGGCACACCGTTGCGCGGACCATAGTTCAGCAAATCGCCGAGCAATAGGAGCATGTCATAGTGTCCGTTATCGTAAAATTTCATGACCTTTTCCAAAATCGGACGTGAGCCATGTATGTCTGATAATATCAAGAATCTCATATTTTATTATAAATAGGTGTTAAAGCGTTTTTGCCTCATTTCTTTTTTCAAGCGCAAGCAGTTCGTCTCTCAGTTGTGCGGCCTCAATGAAGTCCAGTCTGGCGGCAGCCTCTTTCATCGCCTTTCTCAGTCGCTCGATGCGCTCCTCAGTCGTCTCTGACTTCTTTTTCCCGTATGCGGCAGAAAAATCCTCTGCTGCAACATGCACAGTCCTTTCTTCCGTGCCGTATGGTTTGGGAGCGTTCTTTTGTTCGGCATCGTTCTGTCTCATCTGGGCCAACTCGTTGGTCTTCACGTTCTTCTTGATGCCCTTTGGCGTGATGCCGTGTGCTTCGTTAAACTGGATTTGCTTCAGGCGTCGTCGTGCCGTCTCGTCGATGGTCAGTTGCATCGAAGGCGTAATTTTTTTTGCGTACATGATGACGCGTCCGTTGACGTTTCTTGCGGCGCGTCCTGCGGTTTGTGTCAGCGAGCGATGGGAACGGAGGAAGCCTTCTTTGTCTGCGTCGAGAATGGCCACCAATGCCACCTCTGGCAGGTCAAGTCCCTCGCGAAGTAGGTTCACACCGACCAGCACATTGTAAATTCCCGCCCGCAGGTCCTCCATGATTTTGACACGCTCCAGGGTGTCAACGTCACTATGGATATAGGCAGTTGATATGCCGTTTTTAAGCAGATATTCCGTCAGTTCTTCCGTCATTCGCTTTGTCAGCGTCGTCACCAGTGTTCGCTCGTCGTTCCCAACGGCCTTTTGAATTTCGTCCATCAAATCGTCAACGGGAAAGTCCGTCGGGCGCACTTCTATTTGCGGGTCAAGCAGGCCAGTTGGGCGGATAACCTGTTCGACAACAATGCCTTCGCTTTCATTTAGTTCATAATTGTCGGGCGTTGCACTGACATAAATCACCTGCTTGGCCAGTTCGCGAAATTCCTCGAATTTCAGTGGGCGGTTGTCCATGGCGGCAGGTAGGCGGAATCCGTAGTTGACCAGCGACTCCTTTCGGGAACGGTCGCCTCCATACATAGCACGGATTTGCGGAACGCTCACGTGGCTTTCATCAATGACAATCAAAAAGTCATCAGGGAAAAAGTCCAGCAAGCAGTAGGGGCGTGTTCCCGCTTCGCGCCCGTCAAAATATCGGGAGTAGTTTTCAATGCCAGAGCAGTGCCCCAGCTCTCTGATCATTTCAATGTCATAGCTGACGCGCTCTTGCAGTCTTTTGGCCTCAAGCGTTTTCCCCTCCTCTTCAAAGAGCGCCACCTGTTCCCTCAGGTCGTCTTGAATTTTTCGGATAGCCATTTCCTGTGTTTCCTTGGAAGTCAGAAATAGGTTGGCCGGGTAAACCTTATACTCCTCAAATTCCGCCAGTTTGTAACCGTTCAAGGCGTCAATTTCTTCAATGTCTTCAATCTCGTCGCCCCAGAAGGAAACGCGCAGCAGTTCGTCGGCATAAGCTAGATAAATATCCACCGTGTCACCTTTCACGCGGAAATTTCCAGCCTTTGGCGCCACGTCGTTTCGGGTGTATAAACTGGAAACGAGCTTTCTCAGCAAGACGTTGGGAGATACTTGCGCTCCCACTTTCAGTTCAATTACATTCTCATAGAACGCCGAAGGGTTCCCCATACCGTAGATGCAAGACACCGATGACACCACCACCACATCCTTGCGGCCCGACAAAAGCGCGGAAGTCGCTGCCAAGCGCAGTTTGTCTATATCTTCATTGATGGCCAAGTCCTTTTCTATATAGGTATCTGTTGAAGCGATGTAGGCTTCTGGCTGGTAATAGTCGTAGTACGACACGTAATATTCAACCGCATTTTCTGGGAAGAATCCCTTAAATTCAGAATACAACTGTGCTGCCAAGGTCTTGTTGTGGCTTAAAACCAATGTCGGTTTGCCCGCATTGGCGATAACGTTGGCAATGGTGAAGGTCTTTCCAGAGCCAGTGACCCCCAAGAGCGTCTGGGCAGGAACGCCGTCTTTTGAAGAGGAGTTAAAAAGCTTTGGACTAAAGCTGACCCACGAGGCAGAGGAAGATGTAGCATGCGTAGTTGTGGGATTTGACAGAACACTTGTCTACGAAAAAGTCGAAGAAGCATGTAAGGCATTATTTCGTCCGGAAGTGGATTTTGTCGGAACAAACCCAGATTACCGGTGTCCAACTGCATTTGGCTTCGTCCCTGACTGCGGAGGAATCTGCGAGATGTTGAAAGTGACAACAGATCGGACACCTTACTATGCAGGTAAGCCGAATGCACAGATTGTAAAAATGTGTATGGAGCAGGTAGGTGCGAAACCAGAGGAAGTGCTTGTAGTTGGCGATCGCCTTTACACGGACATTGCATGTGGAATTAACGCGGGAGTGGAAACGGCTCTTGTGTATACAGGAGAGGCAAAGCCAGAGGATCTGGTGGCGACAGAATTTATGCCGGATTATGCATTTGGAAATATCCGAAAGCTGTATGAGGCATTTCGGAAAAGCCGGGAAGCGGTGACGGAAGGGAAAAATCCAGACATACAGATGTGTTCAAAACAGATATAAATAAACGTGTGATAAACAAACGTAAATAAATGGAAGAATAAATCAGGAGAATATCTATGTCGACAACAGGAATCATAATCGGAATACTGGTGGCAGCAGTACTTCTTGTATTTGCGGAAATGTATCGGGAACTTCATACATTTCGCGTGACTCGTTACCAGGTGGCGTCACCGAAGCTTGCAGGGGAGAAAACATGGGTCTTTTTAAGTGACCTGCACAATCAGGTCTATGGAGTGAATAATTGCAGATTAATTGATGCAGTGAAAAAAGAGTCACCGGATCTGATTCTAATCGGTGGGGATATGTTAGTTGGAAAGAACGGACATTCCTATGAACCGGCCCTTGCCTGTGTGAAAGAGCTTGTGAAAATTGCACCAGTTTACTATGCAAATGGAAATCATGAAGAGCGTATGAAATTAAAACCACAGAAGTATGACCAGTCTTATGCTTTATATCGGGAAAAGTTGCTGAATCTGGGAGTACATCTTTTGGAAAATGAATCGACAGTTTTAAGTGATGAATCAAAAGTCCGCCTGACAGGGCTTGAGATTCCACTGGAGTGTTACACGCATTTGAAACGAAGAGAGATGCCAGAGGGAGCAATAAAAGAGCGGATCGGAAATCGGGATCCGGAAGCATTTCAGGTTCTTCTCGCACATAATCCTTCCTATATGAAAGAATACCTTGCCTGGGGAGCAGATCTGATTCTAAGTGGGCATCTGCATGGAGGTATGGTGAGAATTCCGGGAATCGGAGGTGTGATCGGACCGGATTTTGTATTATTTCCAAAGTATTCAGGAGAAATGCGGCGCGTGGGAGACCAGACTGTCATTGTAAGTAAAGGGCTTGGAACCCACACCATTCATATCAGGCTCTTTAATCCGGCAGAGGTTGTTGTTCTGAGTTTAAATAATTGTTGAGAAATGTGAGAGAATCAAGTATAATAGATTGTCAGACCTAAAAGTCATGGAAATTTATGGAGAGTAATGAGACATGGGAATTCCGGTAAAATTGCAGGTGTTCGAAGGACCTCTTGACCTGCTGTTACATTTGATCGATAAAAATAAAATAGATATTTACGATATTCCTATTGTGGAGATTACGAACCAGTATATGGATTATATCAAAGCCATGGAACGGGAAGATCTCAATGTGATGAGTGAATTTCTTGTCATGGCAGCGACGCTTTTGGATATCAAGTGTAAGATGTTGCTTCCAAAGGAAGTAACAGAAGATGGGGAAGAGGAAGACCCAAGACAGGAACTGGTAGAACAACTTCTTCAATATAAGATGTACAAGTATATGTCCTATGAGCTTCGTGACCGAGAGCTGGATGGCGGCAGGACGATGTACAAAGATCCGACTATCCCGGAGGAAGTCATGAATTATGTGGAGCCGGTAGATTTGGACGAACTTTTAGGGGATCTGACATTGGCAACACTGAACCGTGTTTTTCAGGACGTGATCAGGCGTCAGGAAGACAAGATC
>ERZ773112.867-NODE-867-length-18948-cov-4.871328_pt1 | contig 18948 bp, 17 predicted proteins | sample MGYA00580566_ERZ773112 | MGnify/ENA primary metagenome ERZ773112 (study PRJEB29015, sample SAMEA2737842) | human gut metagenome | biome: human gut; feature: human-associated habitat; material: faeces | place: China | collected 2012 ... | reverse complement strand
CTCAGTGGCATATTCGGGCAATAGGTCGACTGATGCTCATACAGGCTCAGATTCGGTCGTCTCGTTTGAATCCACAGTTGTATCCCGTTTCTCGTCCGCATTGGACTCGCTGGCTGTCTCGGCCTCGATTTTTTTATTCTCTTCTTCCAGATTTTCTTCCAGCGCCGGGATCGTCTCCGCTTTCGCCATAATCCCCATATCGCCATGATTGACCAGAAGGACCGCAATCAGGGCTGCTGCAGACATACGTTCATACCATTTTCTCTTTCTCATATTCATTTCCCCCTTTATGACAGGTTCTTTTGGATTATACTTGTAAATTTTCAGACCGTTCCACGGTTCATAGTTGATTTTATTATACGTTTTTTCTGTTCCACCCGCAATTCTTTCTGCACAAGATGTCAAAATTCCGCATAAGATGTCAAAATCAGGAATAATTCTCAGGAAATAGCTCCCGTTTTTTTCATGTATAAACTGTCCTGTTTTCGTAAATCATTTTTCTATGAAAATAATTTGCGGAGGTTCTTGTCATGGCAGGATATAAGGTTGAGATCTGCGGGGTGAATACTTCTAAGCTCCCGCTTCTGACGAATGAGGAAAAAACCGACCTTTTCAGACGGATCCAGAATGGAGATACGGACGCAAGAGAAACATATATTAAGGGGAATCTGAGGCTTGTTCTAAGTGTGATCCAGAGGTTTTCAGGGAGCAGTGAGAATCTGGATGACTTGTTTCAGATCGGGTGCATCGGACTGATCAAGGCAATCAATAATTTCAATCCGGAGCTGGAAGTAAAATTTTCAACTTATGCGGTACCGATGATCATTGGAGAAATCCGGCGGTTCATCCGGGACAATAATTCGATCCGTGTTAGCAGGTCACTTCGTGATACGGCATATAAAGCCATTTACGCGAAAGAAAATTATGTCAAAGTAAACCAGAAAGAACCTACTGTTCAGGAAATTGCAGAGGAAATCGGGATCGCAAAGGAAGAGATCGTCTATGCGCTGGATGCGATCCAGATGCCGGTCAGCTTAAATGAGCCGGTATATAATGACAATGGAGATGCTATGTATGTGATGGACCAGATCAGTGACAAAAGGAACAAAGAAGACAGATGGGTGGAGAAACTGTCTCTTCAGGCGGCAATGGACCGACTCGGAAAAAGGGAGAAGTATATTATCAGACTTCGTTTTTTTGAAGGAAAAACGCAGATGGAGGTAGCAGAAGAAATCGGAATCTCACAGGCACAGGTAAGCCGCCTGGAAAAGAATGCACTCAGGGCTATGCGACAATATCTGCGAAGTGAATAGAAAAATAGAGATTTCCAGTTGAAATTTGTCAAGGTTCATACTATTATAATCATAGAACAGAAGAACAGGAGAACAGCAATGTATAAAGCGTGTATTTTTGACTTGGATGGAACTTTGACAAATACGCTGGATTCGCTGACTTATTCAACGAATAAGACGTTAGAAGAAATGGGACTTGAGACGATTACCAAAGATCAGTGCCGAAGCTTCGTTGGGGATGGAGCCAGATGCCTTATGGAACGTGCACTTCGTGCGTCCGGAGACACAGAGCTTAAGAGGATTGAAGAAGGTATGGAAGTGTACAGCAGAATCTTTGGAGAAAATTGTATGTACCATGTACGTCCTTATGATGGCGTTGTTCAGATGTTAGATTCACTGAAGAAGAAGGGAATAAAGATTGCAGTATTTTCCAACAAACCACATTTGCAGGCGATCGATGTAGTGGAAAGTACATTTGGAAAAGGATATTTTGACCATATTCAGGGGCAGTCGGGTGAATTTCCGAAGAAACCGGATCCGGAAGGACTTCTGTGGATACTTGATAAATTAGGGGTATCGCCGGAAGAAGGAATATACATAGGAGACTCGGATGTAGATATGAAGACAGGGAAAGCTGCCGGTATGTTTACAGTCGGAGCAGAATGGGGATTCCGGACCAAAGAACTTCTTGTGGAGACAGGAGCAGATGCAACAATTGCACATGCTGAAGAATTGCTTAACTATTTATAGTTCAGATGAGAAAATTTTTCTGTGAGAAAGATAAGGGAGGGTTGCCTGTATGTATGAGTATGATGAAGAATGTCTGCAGACATTCCTGAATATGCAGTCACAGCTTTTTGATGAGCCGGTTGCAGAGACACTGGAAGAGGCAGAAGCGTTTTTGGAAGACTGTATGGCGGTTGTTGTAGATTCTATCAAGGATGTGAGAGATTATCTGGATGAAAGCGGAGCGGACATCAGTGGTATGAGTGATGAAGAGCTGGAAGAGGCTTCAGAAGTATTCGCACTTCCGAACGGACAGTATCTGATCGTGGAAGGTTAATAAAAGGAAAAGAGCTGCGGCATCAGTTGGTTGCCGCAGCTTTTTTGAGCGCATCACGGATGGCGTTGAGAAGAAGCTGAGAAGTATAGGGACTGTCACTTGAAAGCGTAAGATGATCAAGGGACTGGGATTTACAGATCTGGTCAGCCAGATTCTCAAGAGATGGCTGAAGAAGAGGATACATGGCAGTTACCGTCTCACTTAGATTGGAAATGCGGATGGAATTGATAGAGGTGTCAGAGACAGAAACTTCCAGTTCCAGATCTTCATTTCCGAGTGTAAAAGAAGAGGTATAAACGCCGGGAGTATATTTTTTGTCGGATACAGAGGAATGCCGGTTTCCGGAGAACATAAAGAATAAAAGGCAGAGGATGAGAATACCTAAAGTGGCAAAAATAACAGTATAGATAATTTCTTTCATGTGAAGTACGATGATTTTTGTTTTGGAATTCATAAAGAACCTCCTTAGGCAGTATGGAATTTCGGCAGGTTATGCCGCTTAATAAACTATATGAAAAGAAAAAATAGTTTATGCATGAGAAATGCGTGACAAAAGAGAAAGGATTTAGTAGAATCAGGAAAGAGAAAAAGCAGAGGTGAATAGAATGTTTATAATTGCAGGACTTGGAAACCCGGATGAAAAGTATCAGGGGACAAGACATAATGTTGGATTTGATGTGGTGGACCGCCTGGCGGAGAAATACCAGATAGCAGTCGATACTAAAAAACACCGTGCCCTCATCGGAAAAGGAGTGATCGAGGGACAGAAAGTGCTTCTTGTGAAGCCGCAGACTTATATGAACCTGAGTGGAGAGAGTATCCGTAGTCTGGTGGAATATTACAAGATCGATCCGGAAGAAGAACTTCTTGTAATTTATGATGATATCAGTCTGGAAGTCGGACAACTCAGGATCCGCAGAAAAGGAAGTGCCGGTGGACATAACGGAATCAAAAATATCATTGCCAATCTTGGAACCAGTGTGTTTCCACGGATCAAGGTAGGTGTGGGAGAAAAACCGAAAGGATATGATCTTGCTGATTATGTTCTTGGAAAATTTTCCAAAGAGGACCGTGTACTTATGGAAGAAGGATATGATCTTGCCTGTGAAGCTTCTGCTCTGATCATGCAGGGAGCAATCGATCAGGCAATGAACGAATATAACCAGAAAAAGAAAGAATAAGAGGAGGCAAAAAGCGATGCATGCACTTACGGCTCCTTTATCTGAACTGGCAGAGATTGAAGAAATCTATGAAGAGCGTGGACGGGAACCGGGCATGCTGCTTCTTTCCGGGTGTGTGACATCACAGAAAACGCATTTGATGTATGCGCTTGGAAAAGATTATGGGCATACATTGATCGTTCTTTCCAGTGAAGATAAAGCAAAAAAATTATACGAAGAATATCGTTTTTTAAATGAAAATACCAGCTATTATCCGGCAAAGGATCTCCTTTTTTATCAGGCAGATATCCACGGAAAACAGCTGGTCAAACAGCGGATGGAAACCTTGCAGATGATGATGGAGGCAAAAAGCCAGGTTACGGTCATTACAACGATTGACGGATTCATGGATGAACTGCCATCGGAAGCAGAAATAAAAGGAGACATTCTGACCATTTCCAATGGGGAGGCGCTGGAATTTGAATCGCTGAAGGAGAAGATCATAAAACTTGGATATGACAGGGAAGCCCAGGTGGATGGTCCGGGGCAGTTTGCAGTTCGTGGTGGAATCATTGATATTTACCCACTTACCGAGGAATTGCCGATCCGTATTGAATTCTGGGGAGATGAAGTGGATTCAATACGGACTTTTGACGTGGACAGCCAGAGATCTGTAGAGAATCTGGAACAGATCGTTATTTATCCGGCAGATGACAGACTGGGAAGTGACCGGAAAGTTTCTTTTATCAACTACTTTGATCCGAAGGACACCCTGGTGTTCCTGGATGAACCAGCAAGGCTTCTGGAAAAAGGGCGTCTGGCAGAAAATGAAGTGGAAAAAGCGAGAGAGAACCGTGCAGAAGAAATGGAAAGGACCGGGGAAATGGAAGAAGCTCCGGAATTTTTTACGACTGATGAAATTATAAAATTTCTGAACAAATTCTGTATGATCGGGATGTGTGCTCTGGAAATGAAATGTAAGCCATTTTTTGTGAAAAAGCGGTTTGGGATCCAGGCAAAAAGCGTTAACCCGTATAACAGCAGCTTTGAGATGCTGACACAGGATCTCAAAAGACTGAAAAGGAACGGATACCGGGCGGTTCTGATTTCTGGGTCCAGAACAAGGGCAAAACGTCTGGCAGAGGATCTACGTGATTATGATCTGAGCAGTTTTTACAGTGAGGATCAGGAACGAGAAGTGAATCCAGGGGAGATCATGGTATGCTACGGGCATATAGAAGTCGGATACGAGTACCCGATGATTAAATTTATTGTCATATCTGAGTCAGATATTTTTGGAAAGACAAAGAAGAAAAAGAAACGAAAAAGTTATGATGGACAGAAAATAAGCAGCTTTTCGGATCTGAAACCGGGAGACTATGTAGTGCATGAGAATCATGGACTTGGAATCTACCGGGGAATTGAAAAGATAGAAGTTGATAAGGTGACAAAGGATTATATGAAGATTTCGTATGCTGATGGTGGAAATCTTTATATTCTTGCCACACAGCTTGACCAGATCCAGAAGTATGCCAGTGCAGATGCTAAAAAGCCGAAACTTAACAAACTTGGAGGACAGGAATGGCATCGCACGAAGAGCAAGGTAAAGACAGCAGTCTGGCAGATTGCCAAAGATCTGGTGGAACTCTATGCAGTACGGCAGTCCAAAGAAGGATTTGTCTATGAAAAGGACACGGTCTGGCAGAAAGAATTTGAAGAAATGTTTCCGTTTGAGGAAACGGAGGATCAACAACTTGCAATCGAGGCAACAAAACGGGATATGGAAAGTCCAAAGATCATGGACCGTCTGATCTGTGGGGATGTGGGATTTGGAAAGACAGAGATTGCAATCCGGGCAGCATTCAAGGCAGTGCAGGAGAACAAGCAGGTTGTCTATCTGGTCCCTACTACGATTCTTGCACAGCAGCATTACAACACTTTTGTGCAACGGATGAAAGAATTTCCGGTAAGGGTGGATCTGTTATGCCGTTTCCGCACACCTGCACAACAGAAAAAAACGATCGAAGATTTGAAAAAGGGACAGGTTGATATCATCATCGGAACCCACCGGGTATTGAGTAAGGATGTGGCATTTAAAGATCTGGGACTTCTGATCATTGATGAGGAACAGCGTTTTGGAGTACAGCATAAAGAAAAGATCAAAAAGCTGAAGGAAAATATTGATGTTCTGACACTTACGGCAACACCGATTCCCCGAACGCTTCATATGAGTCTGATCGGAATCCGTGACATGAGTGTGCTGGAAGAAGCACCAGTTGACCGGATGCCGATCCAGACCTATGTGATGGAGGAGAATGATGAGATGGTCCGGGAGGCAATCGAAAGAGAAATTTCCCGCCAGGGACAGGTGTACTATGTCTATAACCGTGTCCAGGATATAGCTGAAATGGCAGCGAAGATCCAGAAACTTGTGCCGGATGCAAATGTGGCATATGCACACGGGCAGATGCGGGAACACAAGTTAGAAGATATTATGTACGATTTCATCAATGGAGAAATTGATGTTCTGGTATCGACGACGATCATCGAGACCGGTCTTGACATTTCCAATGCCAATACCATGATCATCCATGATGCAGATCGGATGGGGCTCTCCCAGCTTTATCAGTTACGTGGAAGAGTTGGAAGATCGAACCGTATGGCATATGCATTTCTTTTGTACAGAAGAGACAAAATGCTCCGGGAGGTTGCAGAAAAACGTCTTTCGGCAATTCGTGAGTTTACAGATCTTGGCTCTGGTGTAAAAATCGCCATGCGGGATCTGGAAATCCGTGGGGCAGGAAACCTGCTTGGGGAGGAACAGCATGGACATATGGATGCAGTGGGATACGATCTTTACTGTAAGATGTTAAGTGAGGCAGTCCGTCACCTGAAGGGAGAGATCCCGGAAGAAACCTATGCGACAACCGTGGATCTGAATATTGATGCTTATATTCCGGCATCTTATATTCCGAATGAGTATCAGAAACTGGATATCTATAAACGGATCGCAGCAATTGAGACAGAAGAAGAACAGGAAGATATGCTAGAAGAACTGATTGACCGTTTCGGCGATCCGCCACGCAAGGTGCAGCAGCTTCTGATGATCGCGCAGCTGAAGGCGAAAGCACATGCGGCTTATGTGATTTCGGTAGAGCAAAAAGGCGATGAATACAAATTTACCATGTATGAGAAGGCAAGGGTAAATGTAGCAAAGATTCCGGAACTGCTGGCAAAATATAAGGGAGAACTGACATTTAAGACAGATGCAGAAAATCCATATTTTATTTATTGTAAACTTCGGAAAAATAAAAAAGAAAAAGCAGAGCAGATTCTTGAAAATGCAGGAAAAATTGTCGAAGATATACAGGGACTTGTCGAAGAATAATGTGTATTTTTTATGAAAAAGATTGCCAGTAAGGTAAAAAAAAGATATACTATACGAGTGCATAGTGAAGAAGTGTGTACAATGGAGAGAAGATCAAGGAGGAAATTTTATAAATGAAAAAAAGAGTGGTTGCCTGTATACTGGCAGTTGCCTGCATTGCATCTTTAAACGGATGTGGAAGCAAGTTTAACGGACAGGATACAGTGGTAGAAGTCGGAGATGAGAAAGTGACTGCAGATGTGGCGAACTTTTTTGCAAGATATCAGCAGGCGCAGTTTGAAACAACATATAGCAGTTATCTGGGAGATAATTTTTGGGGAAAAGAAGTTACAGACGGAAAGACTTATGAAGAGAATTATAAGGATTCAATCATGGATTCTCTGGAAGAAATGTATGTTCTGGATGAGCACAAGGATGATTATAAAGTTTCGCTAAGTGATGATGAGGAAAAAAGCATCGAGGATGCTGCGAAGAAATTTACTGACAGCAATGACAGTCCTGCAAAAGATGCAGTATCGGGCGATGAAAAGACGGTAAAGAAAGTACTGGAACTTCTGACACTTCAGAAGAAGATGGAAACTGCCATGACTGCGGATGTAGATACGAATGTATCCGATGAGGAAGCAGCACAGAAGAAAATGCAGTATGTGCTGTTCTCTACAAAGACAAAGGGCAGTGATGGAAATTCGACAGATATGTCAGATGACGAAAAAGCAGAAGTGAAAAAGAAAGCAGAAGATTTCCAGAAAGATGCGGCTTCGGCAGAAGATTTTTCTGTATTTGCAACAGCAGTAGGTGCATCAGCCACCGATCTGACATTTGACTCGGATACGACATCGCCAAACGAAGATCTGATCAAAGCTGCTGATAAGTTAAAAGAAGGCGAAGTAACAGACGTGATCGAAGCAGACAATGGCTATTATGTTGCAAAAGTAGTCAGCCTTCTTGACCGTGATGCAACGGATACCAAGAAAGAGTCCATTGTATCACAGAGAAAGAGTGACCAGTATCAGTCAATTTGTAAGAAATGGAAAAAGAAAACGGATATTAAAGTACATAAAAAAGTATGGAATACGATCAGTTTTGCTGATCAGGGCGTAACGGTTAAGAGCACGACCGAAGATACAGATACATCTTCAGACTCTTCATCAAAATAAGCGTCTGACTTAACAACAGGAAAGTACGACAGGAGGAGAGATTAGGATGGAATCAATAGGTATAGTATTGAAGGATATCATGGGAAACAGTGCGGTATTTATAGCAGGAAAAGAAGCCGTGATTGTTTCGGCGGTATCAATTGTTATATCAGTTTTCATTGGAATTTTAGGTTTGAAGCTGATCCGTGTCTGGAATGCAGTGATTGGATTTGTTGCAGGGGCATTGCTTGGATTTGCCGTGACATATCTTATGGGACTGGAAGCTGTTCCGGTACTGATCGCAGCCGGAGTTGCGGGTTTGGTTTTTGCAATACTGAACAGTGTATTTAAGAAATTCGGAGCTTTCTGGGTATGCTTTCTGGGAATGGCTGGCACAGTACTTGCGATTACAAATGCGGGAAACTGGATCATGCTGGCAGTCTGCGGAGCAGTCGGACTGATTTTCGCAATCCTTGCGATGATCTGGTTTGAACCGTTTGTGATTATTGCGACGGCATTAGCAGGCGGTTTTGGAGCAGGAATGATGATCTATGATCTGGCAGGTCTGAAAAATGTGATTTTCATGTGGATCATTTCGATTGTGATTACATTTATCGGAATCGTGATCCAGTTTATCATGAAGTCAAGTGAGATCAACAAGAAGCAGGTTCGAAGAGCAAATGCGATCAAGAAAGAAACATCAAAAGAAGAAGAAATAGAGATGGCAAGAACCATGCTGATCGATCTGGATGATGATGATGATGACGAGGATGAAGAATAGATAAGATGGATGAGAGGATGTATCAGAATGTGATACATCCTCTTTTGCATTTGATCAGGAATGGCTGGAAGAAACCGGTATTTCTTGCAGCGTTATAAAAAAAGAGGTATAATAAAATAGTATCAACGATATAAGATCTGGAGATGAAAATATGAAGATAGATATGCATTGTCATGTAAGAGAAGGATCAATTGACAGCAAAGTGCCGATTGAAGAATTTATTAAAAAGCTGCAGTCTAAAGGCATTGGCGGAATGCTGGTTACAGATCATGACACCTATAATGGATATCGGCACTGGAAGAATACGATCAAAGGGAGAAAATACAAAGATTTTGTCGTATTGAAAGGAATAGAGTATGATACACTGGATGCGGGACACATTCTGATCATTATGCCACAGGGAGTAAAGATGCGCCTTCTGGAGCTGAGAGGGCTTCCGCTTTCGCTGCTGATTGATTTTGTGCATCACAATGGAGGAATCTGTGGACCGGCACATCCGTGTGGGGAAAAGTATCTGAGTTTTACGAATACGAAAAGATGGCAGAAATCTCCGGAGTTGATTGAAAAATTTGATTTTATAGAGACTTTCAATGCATGTGAGCCACCACAGTCCAATGAAGGGGCGAAGTATCTTGCTGAAAAATATGGAAAACCGGGAACCGGAGGAAGTGATGCGCATAAGCTGGACTGCGTCGGCATGGGGTATACGGAATTTCCGGTACGGATTGAGACAGAGCTGGATCTGATCCGGCAGATCAGGGAAAAAGGAGAGATCCAGTCCGGTGGGGAGTATTACACGAAGACGACAAAAGACAAAATTGGAAAATTCAATAAACTTCTGATTTTTTCTTTCTGGTTTTATAACCGGGGTGGTGCACTTCTGAAAAAGCACACACGCAAAAAGAAGATCAATAAAGAACAGCCACTTGATGCAATCGATCCAATCGAGATTCCGTATCTGGACAAGATCAAGAGGAAACATTAGTGAGTGGTAAAATTTACTTTTGACACTCACATCATAATTTTAAAGATAAAAAATCCATCTGATTTCTTTTTTTAAAAGAAAACCAGATGGATTTTTTACAGCCTGTTATTTTTTGAGAGACATTTCCTTCAGTTTGTTTCTAAGATCTTCAAAGGATTCTTTGTAGTTGCGGCTCTGCATTTTCGGGAAAGCTTTCATGATACGCTTCTGCATATGAGAAGTTGCTTTGACATTTTCCAGGTAGCTTCTGCGAAGAAGAGCAATCCGTTCTTTTACTTCGTCAGAAACATCGGCAAGGGTGTCTGAAATTGCTTCCTGTTTTTCGGAAATAGCAGATTTAAATTCTTCCTGCTTCTCAGATACAGTATCTTTGAACTCTTCCTGTTTTTCCATAGCTGTAATGGTACGCTTGTAGATTGATTCACCAAGCTTGTCGGAAATCTGATGAAGTTCGTCTGCAATGGCCTGCATTTTTTCAAGACGTTTGTTGAGCTTCAGGATACCGGATGCTGTTACATAGAGATCGGCAAGTCCGGCAATCACCAGAATACATACAAGAATGATACCGACAAGGAAAGGAATGTGTGAGAGCAGTGTGTCAATCAGTGGATGGAATACATCTACGATGAAAACACAGAACACTCCCCAGATCAGAGAAAACAAAAGGCACACATATCCATTCAGATTGAGCGGCATATTAGAATAATCCCACCATTTGTTATGGAAAACCTTTTCGAGAATGAACCCGGTCAGCCATTCGATTGCAGTAACAAGAATAGCACTTCCGAGATATAGCAGGAGCAGGTTGGAACGAAGCGGTGTCAGAAAATGAATGACTGCAACCACGCCGAAACCGTATACCGGACAGATCGGGCCATTTAAGAATCCACGGTTGACAAAACGACGTTCTTTAAAAGCGGCAAACGCAACTTCTGTACACCAGCCTAAAAAGGCATATATAAAGAAGCACTGAAATAAATAATATAGATGCTGTGCAGTCATAAAAAACCTCCTTGAGTCTGCTGCAAAAAAATATGTAATCCTTTATATTATATACAGAAAGGAAAGATGTGTAAACGGAAAAATGTGCTATACTGAAAACATGACATGGAAGGAGCTGGTAAAATGCTGGAAGAAATGATGCCAAGATGGGTTCCGACAGAAAATGTAAATGGATTTGAAATCTGTCCCGGACTGTATCGTGATGAGGGTGCGACTGCATTTCAGTCGGCAGTTAATTTTACAGTGCATTCAAAAGGGGCTGTGACATGTGAACTTCTTCTGTTTCACAGAAAGGAACCGGAACCTTATGCGGTGATCCCATTCCCGGAAAACTGCCGGATTGGGGATGTATTTTCCATGATGGTATTCGGACTGGATATTGAAGAATTTGAATATGCGTACAGGCTGGACGGACCGTGGAAACCAAAGGAAGGTCTGCTGTTTGATAAAAAGCATATTTTACTGGATCCGTATGCAAAGGCAGTTACCGGACAGAGTGTATGGGGAAAAGCACTAAATACAGGGGGATATCGTGCCAGAGTAGTCCGGAATAATTTCTTCTGGGGCAGTGAAAAGCCGGATAAGATCCCGATGGAAAAACTGATCATCTATGAGATGCATGTCAGGGGATTCACGAAGATGGACAAAAGTGTCCGTCATCCTGGAACCTTTGCCGGAATCAAAGAAAAAATTCCTTATCTGAAAACACTGGGGATTAATGCGGTGGAGCTAATGCCGATCTTTGAATTTGATGAACTGCAGGGGAGCCGTGAGGTTGATGGAAAGAAACTGATTGATTACTGGGGGTATAATACAGTCAGCTTTTTTGCGCCGAATACGAGCTATGCAGCATCAACGGAATACAACCGGGAAGGAGTAGAATTAAAAGAACTGATCCGGGAACTGCATGATAACCAGATTGAAGTAATCCTGGATGTGGTGTTTAGCCATACGGCAGAAGGACATGAATGCGGACCGTTTATTTCGTTTAAAGGATTTGACAATCAGATTTATTATATGTTGACACCCGATGGAAAATATTATAATTTCAGTGGCTGTGGAAATACTGTGAATTGTAATCATCCGGTGGTGATCAAAATGATCCAGGATTGTCTGCGATATTGGGTTGCAGAGTACCGGGTGGACGGCTTCCGGTTTGATCTTGCCTCAATCCTGGGAAGAAATGAGGATGGGTCACCGATGGAAAATCCACCACTCGTAAAGAATCTTGCCTATGATTCGCTGCTTGCAGATACAAAGCTGATCGCGGAGGCGTGGGATGCCGGCGGACTTTATCAGGTCGGAAGTTTTCCGGCATTCCGCAGATGGTCAGAATGGAACGGAAGATACCGGGATGACGTGCGGGAATATTTAAAAGGGGGACTTTGGGCAGCAGGAGCAGCGCTTCAGAGAATTGCCGGTTCTCCGGACATCTATGATACCAGAATCCGCGGAAAACATGCTTCTGTGAATTTCCTGACCTGCCATGATGGATTTACCCTGTATGATCTTTATTCGTATAACCAGAAGCATAATGAGGCTAATGGATGGGGAAATCTTGATGGAAGTGACGATAACCGGAGCTGGAACTGTGGGGCAGAGGGGGACACCGATCAGGTTATGGTTGTTGAACTGCGCCACCGGATGATGAAAAATGCTTTTGCGGTCCTGCTTTGCAGCAGAGGGACACCGATGTTCCTTGCAGGTGATGAGTTTGGCAATACTCAGTTCGGGAATAATAATGCCTACTGTCAGGATAACGAGATTTCTTGGCTGGACTGGAGAAGAAAAGAAAAGTTTCAGGATGTATTTGATTTTTGTGCTTATATGACGGCATTTCGGAAACGGCATCCGTCGATCACAGGAGATGCAGGGGCGAGTAGTCTTGGATTTCCGGAGATCAGCTTTCACGGTGAAGTGCCGTGGAAACTGGATTTTTCCAGACCGGAGATCCGGACGGCGGCAGTCATGTTTGCCGGATATGATAACAAAATGGCAAAAGAAGACTGTGTGTATCTTCTGATGAATCCATACTGGGAAGGTGTCTGGGTAGAACTTCCACAACTTCCGGGCGGATATAGTTGGCATGTGGCGGCAAATACTGGAGATAAAAAGCAGGAAATTTATCAGAATCCGGTACGGATTTCGGAGGAAAGAATTCTTGTGGGACCGAGAAGTGTGATCGTTCTGGAGGCAGATCAACAATAAAATACTATTGACAAGCGGGTACTCTTCCTTTATAGTAAGGGTACTCGTCTTTTATATTCTCTTTTCTGACCTGAAAAGGCAGAAGGAGAAACTTTTATGAAATATATGAAGAATCATTTTGCCGGAATACTAAGTGTGATTCTGGCGGTAGTATCATTGTCGGGCAGCAGTATGCCTGTCGTATCTGCAAACTCAGCAGAGAGAATCGCAAAGAAAGAAACGATTGTAAAACTTGATGAAAAATTAGGAGCAGAGCCGGGAAAAGTGCTTGAGGAGTTAAAAAACCACGAAAAGGACGGTTATTATCTGGGAACGCCTTACAGCGGATATCCTCTGACAGCAGAGAACTGCATGCGTCCGAACGGAGCCTACGGTGGAAATGGGGCAATGAACTGTACCGGGTTTGTCGCTTATGTTCTGGAAAAATGTGGAGCGGATCTGTCAGGAATTGACAAAGGAAGTCTCCGTGGCGGCAAGGTCAATGCGAGCAACTGGTTTCATTGGATGACAGACAATGCCGTGGAATCCTATCATTACAACACCATTGAGGAGCTGCTTGCGGGCGGAAAAGCGCAAAAAGGAGATGTGATCTATTTTGAGCCGGTTTCCTGGGAGGAAGAAGATGCAGACTGCCATATCGGATTTTTCTGGGGAGATAATAGCAACGATAACCGGTTCTGGCATTCGGCATCTATCCCGTCGAGTGGTAATCAGATTTCACAGCTTGTGGCAAAATCCAGATCAACGATATATCTTTTTAAGACAACCCATAACGGAAGCCTGGAGATCATGAAGAGCTCTGCAAGGTCAGAGATTACGGCTGATAATCAGCTCTACTCACTGGAAGGGGCAGAGTATACCGTCTGTAAAAGTGGGACATCCGAGGCAGTCTGCGTAATCCGGACAGACAAGAAAGGATATGGGAAGGCAGAAAATCTGCCGGAGGGTTCCTATGACATCAAAGAGACTAAAGCACCGAAAGGCTATGTACTGGACACAAAGATACGGCAGATCACGGTGAATGCCGGACAGACCGTGACCTATGAGTGTCAGGATGAACCGGAAAAGACAAAGGTGGAAATCCTGATCCGGAAGCAGGATGCGGAAACAGGGAAAGGGCAGGCGCAGGCAGGACTTTCTCTTGCGGGAGCAGAATTTCATGTGGCATTTTTTGATAGCATTTTTGACAATCAAAATGAGATCGGTGTGAAGGTGCCGCTCAGGAGTTGGAAGCTGAAGTCGGATGCGGATGGTGTGGTCCGGATGGATGAGGCGCACCTGATCAGCGGGGATCCGTTTTTTGAAAATAACGAGCTTCCGCTTGGAACGATTACGGTATGGGAGATGCATGCGCCGGAAGGGTATCTGGTGGACACCGTTACACATTGTATCAGGACTGGAACGGAGCAAAATGGAAGCTATAAAGCCCTGAAAATATGGAATCCAGTGGAAATAAAGGAAAAGCTCATCCGTGGGGACTTAAAGCTGGTGAAAGCGGCAGATAAAACTTTGAAAAGACTGGCGGATATCCCATTTCGGATCACATCGCAGGCAACTGGGGAGAGCCATGTGATCCTGACGGATAAAAACGGGGAGGCTTCGACCGGTGCGTACTGGAATCCACATACCGTCAACACGAATGAGGGGAAGACAAGTGAAGATGGGATCTGGTTTGGGGAAGGAACTCCGGATAATACAAGAGGAGCGCTTCCTTACGGAACGTATCTGGTGGAAGAACTGTCTTGTAAAAATAATGAAGACCGGATGCTGATTCCTGCGTTTGAGGTGGAAGTAACAAAGGAAATGCGAGTAATTGATCTGGGGACACTGACAAATGATGAACATCCCGTACCGGAGATCGGGACAAGAGCATCTGACCGGGAAACGGGAACGCATAATGGGAAACGGACAGAACAGGTAACGGTCATAGATCAGGTAAAATGGAAAAATCTGGAGATTGGAAAAGAATATGTAGTTAAAGGCACACTAATGAATAAGGAGACCAAAGAGCCGGTTCTCCAGGATGGAAAAGAAGTAACAGTAGAGAAAAAGCTGATCCCGGATACAGATTCCGGAGAACTTCAGATGGAATTTACGTTTGATGCAACGAAGCTTAACGGAGAACAGGTTGTTGTATTTGAGGAAGTGTATCTGGAAGAGAAGCTGGTTGCAGTGCACGCAGATCTGGAGGACGAAGGACAGAGTGTAACCTATAAAAAGGAAAAGCAGGTAGAAGAGGAAAAACCGGAAAGTCCGGAAAAGCCAAAGGAAACTGAGAAAGCAAAGACGGTTGCAACAGGAGATGGATCTTATGTAAAGATTCTGGTATTTCTGATCGGCGTTATTCTGACCGGGGCACTGCTCCTGTGTTTTCTTCTGAGCCGGATGTGGGGACGAATGTGGAAACGCAGATAAGGATGGCATTGCACTTGAAAGGTTCTTATGCTATAATCGCTAAATAGGAAAATACTTTAGCAGATTGCTGAAGTGAATCAGAAAGAATAAGAAGGGTGGAGAACCATGAATTTACTTTATAAGAGTACAAGAGATGCAGAAAAGACAGTAACAGCTTCCCAGGCAATCTTAAAAGGGCTGGCAGATGACGGCGGATTATTTGTACCGGTTTCGATTCCGAAGCTTCCGGTGTCGCTTGGTGAGCTCAAAGAGATGACCTATCAGGAAATCGCATATACAGTTATGAAGGAATTCCTGACAGACTTTACAGAAGAAGAGCTGAAGAGCTGTATCGCAAAGGCTTACGACAGTAAGTTTGATACCGAAGAGATTGCACCGCTTGCGAAGGTGGAGGATGCTTATTATCTGGAACTGTTCCACGGAGCAACGATCGCATTCAAAGATATGGCACTTTCCATTCTTCCGCACCTTCTGACTACTTCTGCAAAGAAGAATCAGGTGAAGAATGAGATCGTCATTCTGACTGCAACATCCGGGGATACAGGAAAAGCTGCACTTGCAGGATTTGCAGATGTAGAAGGAACCAAGATCATCGTATTCTATCCGAAGAACGGAGTCAGCCGCGTACAGGAGCTGCAGATGGTAACACAGAAAGGAGACAATACTTCTGTTGTTGCGATCCACGGTAACTTTGACAACGCACAGAGCGGTGTGAAGGCAATGTTCGAGAACAAAGAGCTGGAAAAAGAGTTAAATGAAGCAGGCTACCAGTTCTCATCTGCCAACTCCATCAATATCGGACGTCTGGTTCCGCAGGTTGTATATTATGTATATGCTTATGCGAAGCTTCTTCAGAATGAAGAGATTGCGGAAGATGAAGAGATCAATGTAGTTGTACCGACCGGTAACTTTGGAAATATTCTGGCTGCATACTACGCAAAGAATATGGGAATCCCGATTGCAAAGCTGATCTGTGCATCCAATGAGAACAAAGTTCTCTATGACTTTTTCCAGACAGGAACTTATGACCGTAACCGTGAATTTGTTCTTACAACATCTCCGTCCATGGATATTCTGATCTCCAGCAACTTAGAGCGTCTGATCTACAAGATCTCAGGAGAAGATGCAAGAAAAGATACGGATCTTATGACTGAGCTGAAGACAAAGGGAAGTTACGCGATTACAGGTGAGATGAAAGCAAACCTGGCTGATTTTGCGGCAGGATATGCGACAGAAGAGCAGGTCGCAAAGACAATCCATGATATATACGAAGATACCGGTTATGTAATGGATACCCATACGGCGGTAGCTGCAACGGTGTATAAAGCTTACAGAGAAGACAGTAAAGATGACAGAAAGACAGTAATCGCATCCACAGCAAGTCCATACAAATTTGCAGGAAGCGTTATGTCAGCGATCGATCCGAAGTATAAAGGACAGGATGATTTCAAACTGATCGAGGAGCTTCAGAAAGTATCCGGTACAGAGATTCCGAATGCCATCAAAGAGATCATGAATGCCGAGATCCGTCACAATACGGAATGTGATGTGGATCAGATGGAGCAGACCGTTAAGAATATTCTTAGTGTAAAATAGACAGGAGAAGGCAAAAGAATGAACGGAATGGAAGGAATTTTCGGGATTATTGGTATTGGAGCGGGATTATATAGCCTGTATGCATGGTTTCAGCTTAAATTCAAAGGAATCATCAATACATCAATTCTTGTACCAAAAGATACGAATATAAAGAAGTGTAAGGATAAGGAAGCATACAGGGCAGCAGCAGGACCGAAGCTTCTTGTGCTTGCGGTAGTGCTGATCCTGTACGGCGCAGAAGATCTGTATAATACTTACGTGCAGAGTACAGGAAAATTATTCTGGGTGATGTTAGTGCTGGTACTTGCAGTACTGGTATGGTTTGCATGGACAGTCAAAAAGCTGAATGCAAAGTATTTTTAAAATCAGATCACAAAATAAAGGAAAAGGGAAGGTGCAGACAAAAAGAGCTGCACCTTCTTATTTCATTTGGCGGAAAAATTTGTTACAATAAAAGTATTGCATGGCAGAGAAAATGTGATGGGGATAAAAGAAAATGTCATGCGAGAGATGAAATGCCGGAAGATTCCGATCCGTTTCAGGATGGAACCGTATTAAAAGAAGCATTTGACAGACTGAATAAATATGTAGTAGGGTAGATGAGATTTGATGGAAAATGTATTTGAGATATTAAAAGATTTACCAAAGCCGGGGGATTACGTTCTTTTGACAGTGGCAAAAGGATCCGCAGCCGGAGAAAAAGCAATTTTGGCAGAGAAAAAAATAATCTGGGAAAGTAAAGAAAACGGTTTCTTTTCAGCACATTTTTCAGAAGCAGGTGATTTGAAAAAATGTGGACTTTATGAAATCAGAGAGCAGCAGGTGTTTTGTGATATAATTGGAGGGCAGGAGCATCTGGTCATTTGTGGCGGTGGTCACGTATCGGTGCCGGTGATCAAAATCGGGATTATGCTTGGATGGAAGGTCACGGTTCTTGAAGATCGTCCGCAGTTTGCCGATCATGCCAGAAATGCGGGTGCAACGGAAGTGATCTGCCAGCCGTTTGAAGATGCCCTGGATCAGATCGAAGGAGACAAGGATACGTATTTTGTTGTACTGACCAGAGGTCACAGATATGATCAGGTTTGTCTGGAGAAGATCGTTGGGAAGGAACATGCTTATATCGGAATGATCGGAAGCCGGCGAAGAAGTGCGATGGTAAAGCAGAATCTGATTGAAAAAGGATGCAGTCAGGAAGTAATCGGCGAGATAAAAAGTCCGATTGGTCTGAACATCGGTGCTGAGACACCGGAGGAGATCGGTGTGGCGATCATGGCGGAAATCATCGAAGTAAAGAATCAGAACAAGAGAGTCTGCGGTTATCCGAAAGACTTGCTGGAAGCAATCCTGGATATCGTTCATCCGGGAAAGAAGATGCTTGCAACGATCATTACAAGAAAGGGTTCTGCACCAAGAAATGTGGGATCCAAGATGCTGATCCTGGAAGACGGCAGCTGTGTTGGAACCATCGGAGGCGGCTGTATGGAGGCAGAGGTTTTAAGAAAAGCGAGAGTCATGATGCATGAAAATAATACAGGACTAAAGACAGAATATTTGGACTGGTTGATGAACAGGAAGTGTGGGATAAGCTTCTGATTCTGGATGAAATGTATCGTAGAGTCTTTTTTATCCAGGAAGAAAAGTTTCGCATGCAATTAAAGGAGAAACATGGAGCAGAGTATACAATCTAACGGGGCAGGTAGTACGGAAGAAGTAATCCGGCAAAGAAGGCAGCGAACGATACTTCGGAAGCTTCGTGGCAGTGATCTTAGAAAAGCAGCATTTCTTGCGGTCTTTCTTGTGCTTCTGTTCAGGTGTGTGTTCGGAGTGACATTTGAGTATGGAAGCGATATGAAACCGGCAATCGGTGACAAAGATCTGTTATTATACTACCGCCTGCAGGACTCATATACGGGAGGTGA
>ERZ773112.864-NODE-864-length-19018-cov-15.768760_pt1 | contig 19018 bp, 16 predicted proteins | sample MGYA00580566_ERZ773112 | MGnify/ENA primary metagenome ERZ773112 (study PRJEB29015, sample SAMEA2737842) | human gut metagenome | biome: human gut; feature: human-associated habitat; material: faeces | place: China | collected 2012 ... | reverse complement strand
TGAAAAATGCAAAATCTAACATTGTTACTAGTTTGAAGCAGAGGCATCGTTGTAGTTAGGCTCAGTAACAGTCTTCATGTCGGAAATGTAGCACTCGCTGAGAGTGTTTACGTCGCCGGTGAGAGTGTAGGCGGCAGTGGCGAGATTGGCTTTGTCAACGTGTGTCGGAGTGGCGTATTTTGACGCCGCATTTTTTTTACCCATTGAGAATGCGATGAAATCGTAGGATGCGCAAGAGTGGTCCCAATACTTGATGGTCTGCTGCGATGCTCCGCTCTGTGCGAGAGAAGCGGCAGGGTTGGTGCCCTTTACTTCCATGTTTTGATTTACATATTCCCAACCTGCTCTGTTTGACTCTGTAGAGAATGCTGAACCGTCTTTGAAGTTCACGTTGTAGTGGTCGAATGCATAATTTACGTTGTTGGCTGCGTCTGTCTTGCTGCCTTTGAAACCAACAACTACAAAGTTGTTTTCGAGAAGTTCTGCGGCTGCGTTGCCCTTTGTTGTGGCGCGTGTGATTTTGCCCGTGTCGCCACCGAAGTTGATTGCGGAGGTGGCTCCATTTTGCTCATTTCCCTGAATTTCTCCCAAGAAATCGTCGCTTGAGCAGCTGGCGAGAGCCAATGCCGAAGCGGCTGCGATAAAAAATTTGTTCATAAATTAAAAAATTAAAATAGTTCGTATTGTTTATTATATATTAAATTTATTGTTGATTACATGTCGAATATCCATTCTTTCTCTTCGTAGTCCTCCACCACAGCATCGAAGCCGGAGCCTCCGGACCGGTTGGGGACAGGCACCTTGTCCATGTCGAGCTCCACCGTGATTACCCCTCCCCGGAACAGCCGTCGCGCCTGGTCGGTGACGTCGAACACGAACGTGGAGTCTTTGCCGTTGTAGAACTGCATTTTCACATCGACGTAATGCCGGTTGTTGAGGTCGGCAGCCCCCACTTTCTTCAGCGACTCCAGATAGTGTCTGGTGCTGAGACTGCTCGGATTGAGCTTGGGAATGCCAAATGTCAGCGCTTTTCCGCCTATGACATCCACTTTCTCGCCGCCCTTGTCTGCAAGGTCGTGCTTCATGCGCATGAAGAAATTGACGGTGACGGCATCTGGCCCCGTTATACCCGTGTTGAGATTCACGGAACGCGCCATGCCGCTGAGGTTGGCGTTGCCATCGATGGAGGTCACTTTTCGTCCGCTGCGGTTGTTGTGGCGGAGGAGGACCTGAACGAGGTAGATATACGTGACGGGCTGGAGGGTCATCTCAAGCTGTCGCACCCAGCAGTTGCGCTCTTCATCGAAGGTGAAGCCGTTGAGGTTTCTGTTGATTTCAATGCCTCTGTCGTAGCCCGCAAAGAGTTCTTCGGGCTGATAGAAGGAATGGGGAAACTGCGGAGCGGCATAAGGAGAGGGGTTCATGGTCTGGCCCGTATAGGCCGTGACATGGTCGTAGGTGGAACGCTCGTCGATGCGTATGTTTTGCACCCCATCGGGGGTGTTGATGTTGCTCCAGGCCAGGATGTCCCAATAGCCGAAATCGTATTTGGCACGAATGTGGTGCCCGCTGACGAAATGCTTATAAGGGGAGGCGTGTGTGCCAAACGGCACATTGCCCGTAAAGTAGCGGCGCACCTCGAAGGCACTTGGCGCGGTGTAGCCGATGGGGCCGAAGAGCGACTGGTCGGTGTCGTCCCAACCGTAAATCCATTCTGCCTGCCAGTTGTATTCCGTGTCGTAGTTGAAAAGATAGTTCCAAACAACGTTCAGGTCGAGGTCAACCTCTGGAATGCCAATTTCGATGTCGGGACCGCCCTGATAGAGGTTGAGCACCGGTTCACGCTCACAGCCTGCCACAGCGAGACAGCAGAGGGCGAGGCAAAGACGCTGAAGGCTTTTGCAGGCCTGTCGGCTTGCAGCCAACAAGCAATCGGATAAGCGGCGCGTTGTGTGGTGCATATTGTTTGACTTTAAGCAAAAGGACATGACGGCGCAAAACGGCGGCACTATGGCTCGTGGCGCTTGAAGCTAATGCCCTTTCCGCGGTTTTTGCGGAAGAGGAGTTGATAGCTGAGCGTGATTTCCAAGCGCGTCGGGCCCAGGAATGAAAAACTGTGCTGACGCTTGCGGAAGTCTTTGGCTTCGCCATACCATTTATAATAATATTGCTCCTTATCGGTGTCGGGGTCAACGGGGCATTTCCATTGGTAGGGGTCGTAGAGCGTGTGGAGGTAGCCCGCCTGCACGCCCATCTCGAGTTTCCAACGGTTGGAGCGCCCCAAGGGCATGACATAGCCAGCTCCGATGCCGGCGCCCCAGCCTTCGCCTTCCCAGCCGCGCTTTTCGTCGAAACAGATGTTATATAGGTACGCGTGCGCGTAGAGGCTGAAGTAGAGTCCTCTGAAGGCTGGGCCTTCTGAGGGCAGACGGCGGCGGATGTCGCCGCTGCGCAGGAAATAGCGGGCGTGGAGCTGATAGTTGCGGAGCTGGAAATATTTGTGGGCGTTATAGTGCTGCCACCAAGGACCGTCGAAACTGGCGCCGTAGGTGAAGTGGCCACGGAGGGGATAGTATTCCACCGCCACGTTGGGGATGGGGCAGAAGCGGTCGTAACCCGGCATATAGGCGAAATCGAAGAGCAGATTGGTCTTCACGCTCAGCCATTCGCGGCGCGGCAGGCCCGCAGGATTGCTGGGGCCGAAGCGGAGGGCGGTGCCAGAGGGGATTGCGAGGGGCGTTACCGTCACGGGAATGGACGGGGGAGCACTGTCGGGGAGGAGGGTAAAGGGGAGGAAGACGAGGGGGAGACTGTCGGGGAGGCCAGACGAGCGTTTGTCGACGACCATGATGCGCACGGCACGCAACTGAGGGAAGTATTCCTTCAAGACATACCGCCAAAGCCTGCCGCCTGCCTGCCGCTTCATGGCTTCCTTGAGTTGCGGCAAACGGCCCTCATAATGCGTTGCCAAGGAATCGACAACGGGCAACCAGGGGTCGTTCTTCATCTGCATCATGGTGTGAAGGAGGGCATAATCTTCTGGCACGACGTCGTAGCGGATGCGGGAAGGGGCGATGCCATAGCTGCGGAGGAGGGCACTGACAGAGGCGCGGCGTTCGTTGGCCAAACGGCGGTTATTGCCGTAGGGGCCTTCGGGAGAGGCGGCGGCGCGCCCCAAGACAAGACCGTTTTCGCCGAGCACTGTGAGCTGGGGAACGAGTTGCTCTTTAATCCAGCGGCGGTCGGCGGCACTGACGTTTATCTTGTTGACAACAAAGTTGATGGCACGCGAATTTCGGACAAAGACGCTGTCGGTGGTTTTCACCTGGGCATCCATATCCTTCACGAAGCCTAAGAACAAGGCTGTTATCAATAAACGGTATCTCACGCGGCGTTTTCTTCCTTAAAAGGGTGCTTTGCAGGGGCCGAGCAATAAAAGTGGAATCAATCGGCCACAAAGCAATTGGATTAATCGTTTGCATTCTGCGGGCATATTTTCCCTAATGCGTTGAGGGATAAGGCTTAGCCTTATATTTTCAAGGGTGCAAAATTATAAAATAATTATTAATTCAGCGATATGATTTAATATTATTTCCCAGCCTCACCTTCCTCTATAACATTATTATACATTTTGGCCGGAAAAATCGCAAGAAGTCGGTGCATTTTCTCTTTTTTCTAAAGCACAAAGACCGCTATTTTCCTGATTAACAAGGAAAGAGGGGACGGAAGAAGCGAAGGGGTCAAACGGCCAGACTTTCTCGATTTTCGCAACATGTAACACAAAAAGCGGCCTCGCTTTATCGCTGGCCGCCTGCTTGCTTGCGGATTGCATATTGGGATGGTTGGTCGTTGCAACCTATGACGTGTTCTGAGATGCCTGCCTTATGACTTTAGGGTGGCTCTAATAATTCTGACCACCTACTTACTCCAACAGACTGAAAAACAAAACCACGCATGGGGCGTAACTCGTTTTTTTTGCGTAGCTTTGCAAGCAGTATAAGAGGGAACGCCCAGTCTTTCAGGCCGTACCCCATCTAAAGCGCAAAACAACAAAGGACACATTATATATATAATATGAAGAAAATTCTTTTCGCCGCCTGCATACTCCTCATCTGCTGCCTTTCACACACGAAGGCACAGACACAGATGAGCATGGCAACCATCGACACGACTTTGGCCAAGCCGGCACCGCCCGTCTACGGCATGCTGCGCTACGACTCCATCCTGCAATCCATGCCGGAATATATGGCCATGAAAATCCGCGTGAAGCAGCTGCGCGACAAATACGAGCGCGAAGCCAACTACAACGAGCTGAATTTCAAACGTATGTTCACCGACTTCATGCAGGGACAGAAAGACTTCCCGAAGAACATTCTGCTGAAGCGCCAGCGCGACCTGCAGGACGCTCTCGAAAAGGGACTGGCTTTTCGCCACCAGGCCGACAGCATCGTAAGGGCTGCCGAAGCCGATATGCTCGCGCCCATCCGCCTGATGCTCGACGATGCCATCGCCGCCGTCGGCGAAGAGAGAAACTACCAATATATCATCAACCGCGACAGCAAGGCCATGCCCTACGTGCGCCGCTCGCTCTCTGAAGACGCAACGCCTTACGTGCTGGCAAAGCTCAATACGCTGCGCTGACAAACAGGCGATTGGAACGATTCCGACGCCATCCCTCCCCCACTCCTTTAAACGCCAGCTCACATGGCAACACAAACTCCCTTACTCCAACCCGGACAGGGCCCGATTGGCGTGTTCGACTCCGGATATGGCGGACTGACCATCCTCCGGCAGATTCAGCAGTTTCTGCCGCAGTACGACTACCTCTATCTGGGCGACAACGCCCGCGCCCCCTACGGCAGTCGCTCCTTCGACGTGATTTACCGCTATACGCTGGAAGCCGTTGAAGCGCTTTTCCAACGCGGTTGCCAATTGGTCATCCTGGCCTGCAACACGGCCTCGGCCAAAGCGCTGCGGAGCATACAAATGCTGGACCTTCAGCGACTTGACCCCACGCGGCGCGTGCTCGGCGTGATTCGCCCAACGGTGGAAGCGGTGTGCAAACTGACCACTTCGCGCCACGTCGGTGTACTGGCCACAGCGGGCACCATCAATTCTGGCTCGTACACCCTGGAAATCCACAAACTGGCCTCCGACATCACCGTCACGGGCCAAGCCTGCCCCATGTGGGTACCGCTGGTGGAGAATTACGAATTTGACTCTCCCGGTGCCGACTATTTCGTGCGCAAACGCATTGACGGCATTATGCGTCTCGACCCGCAAATCGACACGCTCATATTGGGCTGCACACACTATCCGCTGCTCATGAACAAAATCGTGAAGTATGTGCCAACTGGCGTGCGCATCGTGCCGCAGGGCGAATACGTCGCCGCCAGCCTCAAGGACTATCTGCAACGCCACCCCGACATGGCGCAACGCTGCACCACTGGCGGCACCGTCTGCTATCTCACCACGGAAGACAGCGCCAAGTTCCGCGAGAGCGCCGCGCTCTTCATGCACCAGAATGTGGAGGTGGAGCAGATTGAGCTTTAGTCCTCCCGCAAGTTGTGTACACATATTATATATAATATATATAGCACATCCACCATTAAGCATATATCATAAACGAACAAAGCGCGAACAGGAACGCCCTGAAAGGTAGGGTGTTCAAAACCCAAGAAAAATCTCTGCGCGGTTTTGAACCAAATAACATAGCGGGTACGACATAGCTGCAAGGGGCACCACGCGGACATTTGGCGGAGGCCTGGGGCGAAGCACTGTAGCTCACTTTGCTCGCAAAGTGAGGGGGGCGAATATTGTGGCGGACAAGCACTGAAAATCCAACAAAGTTATGCCCCAGAGCGTTGGTCATGTTCGCTACGTGTTCGTGGCCCTCACTTTGCGAGCAAAGTGAGCTACAATGCTGGCGCCGCAACAGACGATTGTGCGGGCCAATGCAAATCTCCGCTGCGAGGGCGCTACCGCTAATCTTTAATATTTCAATTTTAAGTAATGGTGAAAGAATAAATTGAGCAGTTTTACCATTACTAAACACCCCACCCGCCCCCTATAGACACCGACAAACAATGAACAACAGCCTATTAATCACCGGTGCCAGTGGCTTCATCGGCAGCACCCTCGTTGAAGAGGCCCTTCAGCGAGGGTTTGAAGTGTGGGCCGCCGTGCGCCCAACGAGTTCCAGGCGCTACCTCACCGACCCGCGCATCCATTTCATCGAACTGGACCTCGGCAACGAGGCGAAGCTCGCCGAGCAGCTCCATGCCCACGTGAAGGACAACGGGCCTTGGCAATACGTCGTCCACGCTGCCGGCGCCACCAAATGCCGCCGTCCGGCCGACTTTTTCCGCGTCAACACGCAAGGAACGCTTTCTCTGGCCCGCCAGCTCGTCGACACGGGCGCCCTCCACTCGCGCTTCGTCTTCATCAGTTCGCTAAGCATCTGCGGGGCGCTTCATGAGACGGACTATGCCGCCTTCACCGAAGCCGATGTCCCGCAGCCCAACACGGCCTACGGGCGTTCGAAGGTCGAGGCGGAAGAAGGGCTCAAGCAAATGGAGGGACTCGACTATATCATCCTGCGCCCGACGGGGGTTTACGGACCGCGCGAGCGCGACTACTTCTTGATGGCCAAAAGCATCGGCCAACACATTGACTTCTCCGTGGGCTACCGCCGACAAATCATCACGTTTATCTACGTGAAAGACCTCGTCAACGCCGCCCTCCTGGCGCTCACCAAAGGCCAATCGGGCGAAGCATACAACCTCTCCGATGGCGGAGAATATGCCTCACGCACCTTCTCCGACCTTCTACAAGAGAACATGGGCGTGCGCCACGTGGCCCACATCTGCGCCCCCCTGTGGGTGCTCCACGCCGTCTGCGCCCTCTCTGGCACCTGGGCACGCCTAAGGGGAAAGACAACGACGCTCAATCTCGACAAATACAGAATCATGAAACAACGCAACTGGCGGTGTGACATCTCTCGCGCCCGCAAAGAACTCTCCTACGAGCCGCAATACGACCTTTCCCGCGGCGTCGCAGAAACAGTTGCATGGTATAAAAGCGAAGCATGGATTTAAGTTACATCAATTTCGAGCCGCGCCAGCGCGGACTGCTCGGTGTGGAGAAAGTCACACTGGCCTACACGCTTTTCACAACGGCCGTCATCGGTCTGGTGTGGGGCGACATGAACGCGCCGTTGCAACTCATCATGGGGCGGGCCTTCATCGTTGTCGGCATGGCGCTCACAGTGGCCACCTACTGCGTGGTGCCCACGCGGGCCACAATGCTCCTGCGCTACATCTATCCGCTCTCGCTGCTGGCCTACTGGTATCCCGACACCTACGAGTTTTGCCAGCTCTTCCCCAACCTCGACCACCTCTTCGCCGCGGCGGACCAAGCCATCTTCGGCTGCCAGCCCTCGCTGATGTTCCACAGCGTGATGCCGTCGAAGCTATGGAGCGAACTCTTCCATCTGGGCTATTTCTCCTACTATCCCATGATTGCCCTCACGGTGCTCGTTCCGCTCTTTGTCGACCGCCCGCGCTTCGGGCGCACAGCCTTCGTGGTGCTGACCTCTTTCTTCCTCTATTATCTCATCTATCTCTTCCTCCCCGTTGCCGGACCGCAATATTATTTCCGCGCCATCGGCGTCGACGCGGCCATGCAGGGACATTTCGCACACCTCGGCGAATATTTCCGCACACACACGGAGATGCTACCATCGCCGGGCACCGATGGTTTCTTCCGCGAACTGGTGGAATCGGCGCAGGAGAGCGGCGAACGGCCAACGGCGGCCTTCCCATCGTCGCACGTCGGCATCAGCACGGTGCTCATGACGATTCTTTGGAAAGACAACCACCGCAGACTCTGGCTCGCCATGCTGCCGCTATACGTGTTGCTGTGCGGCGCCACGGTATATATCGAAGCACATTATTTCGTTGATGTCGTTGGCGGACTCCTTACGGCTTTCCTCTTCTATTGGGGGTCTAATCGCCTCTATCCACACATGGAACGGATTAGGTTCTGATAAAAGGATTGGGGGATGAATGCTGCGCCTTACTTTGCGGCGCCAGCATTGTAGCTCACTTTGCTTGCAAAGTGAGGGAAGCGAAGATGGAAGTGCGGCGACAGCAGAATGCCGATAATATTCGCGATAAATACGGCCCCCTCACTTTGCTCGCAAAGTGAGCTACAATGCTGCGCCCCAGTGAGCTACACTGCCGACGCCGCAAAATAAGCTACACTGCCGACACCAAAATCCCTCCCCAACCACACGAATTTTCAACACAAAATAAAACAATACAAACACATGAGAAAAGCAATCCTCGCAATCCTCCTCGCTGCCCCCGCCATGATGGCGCAGGCACAGACCGCCGGAGGCGGCATTAGCGCCGACATGCTCAAAAGCATCAAGGCCGCACAACCGCAAAACACCACGGCCATGCGCAACGCACTGGCAAACACCAGTATCGCTCAGTTGGCAACGGTGGCCAACAACCCGATGAACTCCGACCGCTACTTCTCCAACAAAGTGGAGTCGAAGGGCATCACCGACCAGCAAAGCTCTGGACGCTGCTGGCTCTTCACGGGCCTCAACGTGATGCGTGCCAAGATGATCAAGAAATATAACCTCGGCTCCTTCCAGTTCTCACAGTCGTACTGCTTCTTCTACGACCAGCTCGAGAAGTCAAACCTCTTCCTCCAGGCTGTCATCGACAACGCCTCTAAGCCCATGAGCGACAAGACGGTTGAATGGCTCTTCAAAAATCCACTCAGCGATGGCGGCACATTCTGCGGTGTGCAGGACGTGGTGATGAAATACGGCCTCGTGCCGGCAGAGGTGATGCCTGAAAGCTACGCGGCCAACAACACGTCGCGCATGTCGCAGCTCATCGCCCTCAAGCTCCGCGAATATGGCCTCAAGCTCCGCGATATGGCCGCCAAAGGCAGCAAGAAAGACGCGCTGAAGAAGGAGAAGACGCAGATGCTCGCCACGGTTTACCACATGCTCGCCATCTGCCTCGGCGAACCGCCAACGGAGTTCACCTGGACACGCAAGGACGCCAACGGCAAACCGGTGGAAACGAAGAAGTTCACTCCGCTCTCGTTCTATCAGACTTACATCGGTGCCGACTTGAAGAACAACTACCTCATGTTTATGAACGACCCTTCTCGTCCATACCACAAGACGTACACCATCGACCTCGACCGCCATTCTTACGACGGTGCGCAGTGGACATACCTCAATCTGCCGATGGAGGAAATCAAGGCGATGGCCGCTGCTTCCATCAAGGACTCGACGATGATGTATATGTCGTGTGACGTCAACAAGTTCATCAACCCGAAAACGGGCGTAGAGAGCCTTCAGAACTATGACTACGGCAGCCTCTTCAACACCACCTTCCCAATGAACAAAGCCGACCGCATCCGCACCTTCGCCTCGGCTTCCAGCCATGCCATGACGCTCATGGCGGTTGACATCGCCGCCGACGGCAAATTCAACAAATGGATGGTTGAAAACTCATGGGGCGCCACCTCGGGCTATCAGGGCCACCTCATCATGACCGACGAATGGTTTGACGAATACATGTTCCGCCTCGTGGTTGAAAAGCGCTTCGTTCCTGCCGCCACTTTGAAGCTCTTCGAGCAGAAGCCTACGCTCCTTCCAGCATGGGATCCTCTCTTCGCTGGCGAAGAATAAGAATCATCAGATAGATGCCTCAGGGTATCCCAAAATCTCCATCGCGGTGGAGGTTTTGGGATACCCTTTTTTGTTGGAAGAATGCGGAGTATGGTCGCTCTCTGAGGCGCAGCATGGTCGCTCTCTGAGGCGAAGCACTGTAGCTCACTGAGGCGCAGCACTGTAGCTCACTTTGCTTGCAAAGTGAGGGGCGCGAAGATGGTCCTGCGGCGACAGCTAAAAGCGTTACATTTTTCGCCATAAATACGTCCCCCTCACTTTGCGAGCAAAGTGAGCTACAATGCTGCGCCGCAAATTGGACTACAATGCTGGCGCCGCAATGAGCGCCCCTGCTGACGCCAAAATACGAAAAATCCCCCAGTTCACATTCTGAACTGGGGGATTACTTATAAGGTGTATTTAATATTCACCATTCATGCGAACGGGCGATTTTATTCGCTCCACAAGTCAGAGTTCCAGCCCTGCTTGTTTGATCTCACAACGCAATCGTCGTCTGCTCTCTCATCATCGTAGATTTTGGGATCGCCGCTCTGGGCAATCATCCCTTCGAGTTTATACTCAACGACCGTTGTTTCCGGTTTCAAATATATCTTTTTCATGACTTATGGATATGCAATTTTCTGTTGAACATTATTTTACGATGACCACTTTGCCATTAACGACATAAGCTCCAGCTGGGAGTCCCTTCGTTGTCGTGGCTTTGAGGCGCACGCCAGAGAGCGTATAGATGGCCTTGGGTGCTTCCTTAGTTGTGGCAGTGGCATTCTCTATGCTCGTGGTTTCGCCGTCGAGCTGGAAGAATGAAACGGCCTGAGCCTGTGCTTTCGTCAATTCCAAATATGCGCGGTTGGCTGGCACCTTGATATTGCCGCTCTGAGTCTGATAGAAACCGAGCATACCATTTACTGCGGTGAGCACGTAGCGTTTGAAGCCGCTTTCAACAGGAATTTCCTTGTACGCAGCCACACCCTTCAAGAGATTACCTTCAAGTGTCTTCGTAGCTTCTTTGTCAGTAGCATAGCATTCATAATCGCCCGTGTTACCCTTAACGACGAGGGCAGCGTTTGCAGGAACGACATCGCCGCCAGTAAATTCATCAGTCTTGACGAGCGTGCCGTCTGTATTGGCTTCCCTATATCCAAATGCTGTCAAGCCTTCAGGAAGGATGTAGCTGTTTGAATTGTAGTAGGTGCCGAAGCCTTCCAGAGCGGCGATGGTGATGGTGCCGACGGAGACGTCGGTGGTGACGATTATTTTTTTGATACGGAAATGCCCCGATGATAAGTTACTCTCGAAAGTTACTACTTTTTCATTTACACCTGACAGATCCCAAGTTTTGTTTTCGTCATTGTAGACACCAGCGGATAATTTAGTGTTTTTAGTTGTGATATCATAGATCTTGTCATTATCGGCTGGCACGCAAACGAATTGTATATTTCTAATTCTATTCTTCGCAGTGATTGTTAATTTGTTTTTTTAAAAAAAACGCTTACCATTTCCTTTGCTTTTGTCGGAGTACCACTTAGGAGAATTTGTTGAACCACCTTTGTCATACGTTAGCGTCACTGTCCCATTCGTATCATCGCAGTCAGCAAGTGAATAGTCAAAAGTCACCTCCTTCGAAGTAGCCAATTTAACCGTCAACTCATAAGAAGCCGTTGCTTCTTTATAAATATCAGTATTAGGAGAAGTAACAGTAATGGTTGTCGTTCCTACGCCTACAATCTTGACCTCACCAGTTGCCTCATTAACAGTGGCGACCTCTTCTTTGGAAGAAGTGTACGCTGGCGTTACGCCTTCTGGCAGTCCATCAAGTTTGGGTGTACTGAAAACGTCACTCATCTCTACCGTATAAGATGTTTGCGGGAAAGAGAGCGAAGGAGCACCCTTCACTATGATTTCATAAGAAGCCGTTGAAGTTTCATATGTGTCATCGCCGGCAAACTTCGCAGTGATTTTGGCATTACCTGCAGCCACACCAGTAACTGTACCGTTTTCAGCTACGGTAGCAACCTTATCGTTGTCAGATGACCAAGTGATGGTTTTACCAAATAATGTCTGTTCGCCAGCCTTTAAGGTAGGAAGCTGTTGGAGTGTTTGGTCTTTTGAAATTGTATATAAAGGAGCGTCAAAAGAAAGGGATGTTGCTGTTTTGTTGCTGACGTCTTCATAGTACTCAACCTTGTTGACTTGGACAAAGCCATTACTACCTCCATCTTTCAAATCAAAGGTCAAGCGGAAATATTGCCCAACTCGCGGATTTGATACTACAAATGTGTGTTTCTCTACATTATTAAAGTCTGATGTAATAGTAATTGTCTGATCAATAGTTTGAAAACCATCGGAAGATACTTCAAATTTAATCGAATTAATCTTTTTTATTTTGGTATTTGCTATTTCGGCAATATCAACCACTACTTTACCGATAGCCCTATCAAATGGGGTCTCATTTTTAATTGTGGCAACGCTTGCTACTTTTCTTCTTCCTGCTCTGATGTTCGTCCAACCCCAATTATTGTTGCTAAAATTCTTAATTTCCCAGCTAAAATCGGAGATTTTAGCTGTCCACGTTTTATCATAAGTTTGAACTCCATTAGTTCCCTTGTTATCATCCGGAAACGACAGCGTCTTGTAAGCCGTCTCCTGCGCAATACAATAATTACCCCCCCCATGTTACGAAAGCCATGAGGCAGAGCAGTGCCAATTTAAAGGCTCTGCGAGATGTGTGTAATGTTTGTTTCATAAAAATTTGTATTTTGATTTATTGTTTTCTAAGGAACGTACACAAGGTACAAAGCGGTGTGTTATTATAGTGGGGGATTTAAGAGGGGAGTGCACAAATACTTGTCGGAATCATTAGGCTTCCCCGTCATCCGTTATGCGACAAAGATACATCTTTATTTACTGACGTTCAAACTAATAGTGTGAAGATTTTATTAAAAGAACGCATATCAACAAAATTGCAATATACACATAGCTATTCTATACTTAAAAAATAAAGATAAGTATTTGTCGGCACGAGAATAAGACTTGTCAGCGAACGCCGTCCCACGTTCGGTCGCGTCTCGCCCCGCGTTCGATCGCGTCTCGTCCCGCGTTCGATCGTGCCCCGTCCCGCGTTCGCTGACAAGTATTAGGGACGGGGCGCAGCATAGTAACATAGCTCTCTTTGCGGCGAAGCATTGTAGCTCACTTTGGCGCGAAGCACTGTAGCTCACTTTGGCGCGCAAAGTGAGGGGCGCGAAGATGAAAGTGCGGCGACAGCTGAATTCGTTGCATTATTCGCCATAAGTTCGTCCCCCTCACTTTGCAAGCAAAGTGAGCTACAATGCTAGCGCCGCAAAGTGATCAACACTGTTGGCGCCCCAGTGAGGGAAGTACTTATTGAGTATTATCATAAATTGGATAGAGACAATAGCGGATGTGCAATATTGAGAATCCTGCACATCCGCTTAACGCTTTTTTACAGAAGGTTTTTCAGTTCCTCTATCATTCGACCAAGTTCTGAGTAGGTGTAATTTCTGTTATCTGCCAATTTCTCATCCATTGAATGTTTGGCATTATGAATAGCTGAATCAAGTTTACCACCTTTCTTCTCTAAGTAAGCGTGCAATCCTTTGCTTTTCTTGAAAAAATCAATAGTTTTCTCATAGCCACATTGTTTGTTTAAAGCAAGCAGCAACTCTTGTTGATTATTATACGCACGTGCTGTATAGCGGTAATAGTACAGAAAGAACAATTCTGTGCAGCGGTGCGTCTCAAAGAAATGCACCTCACAATAAATGCCTTTCTTGGGTTTGCTGACAGGTTTGGAGTATTTCTTTTTCAGTCGAGCGTATTGGGTGCATTCCGGTTCCTCGTCTTTCGTGTCCATGTCAATGACACAAAAGATGCGGTCGTGGCCATCCTTTATGCCGTCTTCAATCTTTTCCTCCAACTCTTTCATACTTGAGTGCTTCGGATAATCAGGCTTAATGGTCAATCCTTTTACCACATCCCGCAACGAGTTGAAGTAATAAAACTCCGTTGGACCTTCACCCAATATTAAGTAATGTTGAAAAAATAACTTCCGCAATTTTGCCGTTGGCAAGCAATATATTATATACTCCCCTGCCTTTTCGGCTCTTTTCGAACTTATTCTCAGTCACAATGCCCGCATTGCTCCTTCGAATAAGCTCAAAAATAGCTCAAAAATGCAGGTACAAAATTGCGGAACTTATTCTTTCAACATTACTAAAACAGAATGCTTCAGTTTCCCCATAACACTAATCGTCTAAATCAATGAAAATACTGCCCAATTCAGGTTTCGCCCCTAAACGTCCAACACGATAAGAGTTGTAAAGCGAGAGGTTTTTGTGTAGGCCGAAAGAGTCACCACGTGAGTACTCAGATGAAGCCGTGACGTGGTTTTTGTCAACGAACCATACCGTTCCTCGGTTTTCATTGATCAAATCCTGTGAAAGCAAAGTGGTTTCCTGACTGGTGATAATCAGTTGCGACTTGTCTGAATTGAAGATAAACACGTTCAGATAGTAGAACAGCAAATCATAGTGCAAGTCTTCGCCCAGCTCATCAAGGTAATAGATATGAGTGGCTGTTACCATATCATAAAGCGCATCAAGTATGCGGATATATTTCTGCGTGCCCTTGGACTGCAATTCCATTGGAATCTCGAAGTCGCCATTATCCGAATGGTTCAAGAAAGAAATCGTATCGTTGGTTGGTCTGAGCAACACATCCTTCATTCTTTCCGGAATATTCTCCTTTAATATACGTTCACGATATTCCTGTGGAATGACACGATCCTCTATGATTGGTCGGTATTCCATAATGTTCAAGTCCGCCTTTTTGAGCATCTGTGTGAAGAACTTACGCTTTCTCTTATCCTTATATGCACTGGTAAGAATTTCTGCTAAACCATTATCCATGTCCCCATCCACATCATGATAGTTGTTCATGATATAATTGTGAAGCGTGGTGAACGGCTCTATGTCCTCCTTTAATACTGCTTTTCGACAAACAGACAACACGCTGTGATTGTTCAAAGTGTTCTCGCGAATGCTATCCTGTGTCCTTGCAAGCAGTTTGAGACTGGTGCCAAACTTTATGTCTGCCTGGACATCATCACCGACAAAAGAACGTTCATAAAACAGGGCCTTGGAACCGTTGGGATAATAGTTTAATACTTCGCTTATGATGCGGCTACCATCAAACGACACGTCATAATCATACCTTATGGCATTGACATAAAAAGACACGTGCATTTGGGTTGGTTCATCCTTGGTCAAAGCGAATGGAAGATAACCACTGATTTTCTGTTTTGCATCTGTTTTTTGAGACACCAGAATATGGAAAAGCTCGTTAAGGGCTTTAAGCATGTTTGACTTCCCAGACGCATTAGAACCATATAGAATTCCCAACTTGTACAAGAAAACACCTTTAGCAATCTCAACCATCAATTCAGATGCAGGGGCTTTAGCCACGAAGCTGAGTTCCTGTCTGTCTCGGATGGAGAGATAATTTCTTACCCAAAAATCTCTAATCATAATGTAGGCGATTGGTTATTAGCTGATGCAAAGATATATAATTTTTGCTGTAACATGAAATATATATAGGATTTCCGTAATAAACCTACCAATATTGCAAAAATATTTTTGCCATTAGCTTTAAAAGCCCGCATTGTAGTTCACTTTGGCGCGCCAGCATTGTAGCTCACTTTGGCGCGCAGCACTGTAGCTCACTTTGCTCGCAAAGTGAGGGGCGCGAACCTTTGGCGGATATTTGCGGCGCAGCCGCTCTCAACCAAAATCGTCCCCCTCACTTTGCAAGCAAAGTGAGCTACAGTGCTTCGCCCCAGTGAGCTACAATGCTGGCGCCGAAAAGCGCGATTATATTACGCCGCAACGTCAAAATTCGTCGTTGGCATAAAGGAAGGGGAAGGTGCATTGCTCCCATTCGATGATTTCCTCATCGCGGAAGAAGCGGCGAAGCTCAACGGCTGCCGTTTCTGGGGAGTCGGAGGCATGCACGATGTTCTCTTGGAAGCTCATGCAATAGCTGCCGCGGATGGTGCCGGGGGCGGCATGGCGTCCGTTGGTGGGGCCTGCCAAGGCACGCACGGCGGCGATGGCGTCGACACCCTGCAGGCAGAGCGCCACGACGGGCGCCGTCATCATGGAGTCTTTCACGCGCTGGAAGAAAGGTTTCTCACTCAGGTGGGCATAGTGCTCAGAGAGCAGTTCGTCGGTGAGCATCATCATCTTCATGCCGCAAAGGTGCAGTCCTTTCTTTTCAAAGATACTGATGATTTCGCCAACGAGGGCGCGTTGCAATGTGCAGGGCTTGAGCAATACGAGGGTCTTTTCAATGGCCATAATCTGATTTATTTAATAGGGTTTAAGGTTATGTGAATATCTGCGAAGCAAACTTTTCATCCTTCGCTGTAAAGTTAAACATTATTTCCCGTCTGACGGCATTTTGCCTTGAAAATTGTGTGCAACGATGCTATGCGCCGTGCGTTTTCCTCATTTTTGAATGGCGATAGCGGCGCAAACAAAAACCGGGTGCGCGGAATCGTTTGATTCCGAACACCCGGCATTATATTAAAGATTTATGGAGTTTTATTCTTCCTCGCTCCAGTTGTCGGCGTTCCAGCCCTGTTTGTTGGAACTGAACTCGCCCTCAAACGTATCTTCGCCTGGACGTACGCCCGAGTTGATGCCGCCGTTGCCAGAGAGACTGCTACCTGCAGAGAGGGCCAAAGGGCCTTCGGCAACGACCTGTATTGCTACGCTCTTGGGAGCGCTATATGTTTTCTTCATTTTTCTATGTTGTTGGGTTATTTCACATAAACTTTCTTGCCGCCCTGGATGTAAAGACCCTTGGGGAGGCCTTCGAGAGAACCGTTGCTGACACGCACGCCCTTAAGGTCGTAGACAGGAGCTGAAGCGCTGTCGCTGATGATGACACCGTTGCTATCGATGCCAGTCACCTCACCGCCCAAGTTGAGCTTCACGCTCGCTGGTTTGCCGCTGGCCGTGAAGTAAGCGCCTGTGGCAGGAAGTGTGGACTTTTCGCCGCCCTTCTGGATGAACTGGCCTTCGGCACCGTGGTCGGCAACACCATAACGGTTTCGCATGGCGAAGCTCGGCGTGTAGTTGCCCTGGAAACAGAAACCGCCACGGCACTGGGCCTGGGGATCGGCGGCAACGATTTCAGCACCGAAATATGAAGCCGTCATTTCACTCGGCACATAAATCAGATATGGCTTGTTGGCCTCCAATTCTTGTACTTCCACAAAGTTCAGGCCATTATCGTCTGCGCTTGAGAGTTCCTGCAATTTGGTATCCTCGTCATTGGTAAAGCAGAACGGATTGACGTTGCATGGCATACAGATGGAGTTCCAGCCCTTCTTCAAAGGACGCGTAAAGTGGATGTTCTTCAATCCCGGCTCGATGGTAGTAAAATCGGTCGTGCCGTTGATTTCGATTGTCGGGGCAAACACCACCTTAATCTGCATCTGCATCTCCATAGCCTCTGTAAAGTCAATGTCAATCTGAGCCGTCAGGTCTGCGCCGTTGCGTGTGGCGTTAAGAACGATGGGAACAGGAGGAAGGTTTGGCCCCATCCATTGTTCTTCATCCACACTGGGATCATCCCCCGGCTGAATCTTTGTTTCCTGAGTTGTCGTGATTTTGTCGCCATTGATTTCCAACTTCTTCAAGACAATAGTACCGACATTCATTGAACCGCCCATCAATGAGAAGTTTCTAAGCTGGAAAGTATAGCTACCATCCTGTTCCTTATAGAGCTGAATGGTTGATTCGGCAGGGTCGAACATACCCATTTTTACCAACTCAACAGAGAGGTCGCTGGTGAAGTCTGTCACTTCCTTGGCTACTCTGAACTTGTAGACCGTCACGCTCTTTGGATTCACGTTGAAGTCGTTACCCTTGACCGTGACTGTCAGCATTTGCAATTCGGGATCGAAAGATTTGTCCACGGTTGCACCTGCACCAATCTTTTCATAAGAGAAATTGGAAATATCGAAATCCTCGTCAATCAAAAGGTTATAGAAGTTCTTGCCTTCTTCCATCTTGATTGTCTTGCCTTTATAAGTTATAGATTCCAAGGCGTGGTAGTAAACAAACTGCACATCGTCGACTTCGAGGGTGCTGTTTTCAACCATAACACCGCGATTCCAATAGTCGGCACTTGAGATGATGACATTCATCTTGGTGGGAGCAACGTCTGTCAGCTTATAGTCGATAGGCACCACGATCTCTTCCCAATCGTTGTTCTTGGTTGTTGCGAAAGCGTAATCACAAGAAGCGATGAGCTTACCATCCCCCGTTACGATTCCAGCATCGGGACGTCCCATGACTGCACGGTCTACGTCAGTCTGAATACGGGTAGAGTTCTTTCCGTCGCTACCAGTCTGTGCTATCGGTGACTTGAAAGTTCCTTTCCAGAAATAGGCAATAATATGCGCATTTTCAGGGGCGTTTCCCTGCGTGCGTTTGAAAACGCCTTTAATGGCATCAGGCTTGTAGGTAAAAGTTGTATCACCATATACCCCACCATCACACGCATCGATGTCTTCTATTGCAAAAACCCAAGGCGTTGCAAAATTGATGAACGCCGGGGCCACACTTCCTTTATTGAGAATTTTAACACCAACATACGTATTTGTAAGCTTGACAGCTTTTGAATCGCCACGCATGGAAGTCGTCACCAATTTAGGTTCATTCTTATCAAACACGCCATATTTAGTTACAACTTTTTGGTAGACATTTGAGCCATTCCAATAGCAAGGTTCCGTACCTGGACGAGCTTGTTGGAAACCCGCAGGACCATTTCCTTTTTTCTTATTCGTGCTCGTTTGGTCTGACTTTCCACACTCCTTCTTCCAAAAATCAAAACCTTCGTTTTGCAGATATTGCGCAGAAGCCGTCAGCCCTCCTGCTGCCAGCAGGGCTGTCAATAAGATTTTTCTCATTGTTATTTGTTATTTTACTGTTTATTAAATTCTTAGATTCGGTATAGGTACTGATACCACCAGTGCAAAGTTACGCTTTTTAATCTGAGGGGGCGGCGGAAGAAAGGAAAATCAATGTTTTATAATACTTTTAAGGATTAATGGGACATTGGTTGTAAAGCGCAGGAGGCATTCAGACGGGGGAACGAAGCTCGTGGCGGACGGGACAACGAATTGACGAATTTCTTGCGGCAGAGAATGGGGCGCAGCACTGTAGCTCACTTTGCTCGCAAAGTGAGGGGGGGCGAATATTGTGGCGG
>ERZ773112.859-NODE-859-length-19057-cov-7.065783_pt1 | contig 19057 bp, 8 predicted proteins | sample MGYA00580566_ERZ773112 | MGnify/ENA primary metagenome ERZ773112 (study PRJEB29015, sample SAMEA2737842) | human gut metagenome | biome: human gut; feature: human-associated habitat; material: faeces | place: China | collected 2012 ... | reverse complement strand
CGGCAAGGACGGCCTCATGCCGGTGGAAAAGACCATCATCGACCGCTGTGTGCGCTCTGTCTACCGGGAGTACCTGAGTGACCCCCGCCCGGAAAAGATGCCTATTTTAGAGGACTTGTACAACGAGCTTCGCAGGCAGGACGAAAAGGAAGCGCAGTATATCGCCACGGCGCTGGAAATCTACGTCACCGGCTCACTCAACGTGTTCAACCACCGCAGCAACGTGAATATTGAAAACCGCGTGGTCAGCTTCGATATCAAGGAGCTGGGCAAGCAGCTCAAAAAGATCGGGATGCTGGTGGTGCAGGACGCGGTGTGGAACCGCGTCACAATTAACCGTGAACAGCGCAAGTCCACCCGCTACTATATCGACGAAATGCACCTTCTTCTGAAGGAGGAGCAGACCGCCGCGTATACGGTGGAGATATGGAAGCGCTTCCGCAAGTGGGGCGGCGTTCCCACGGGCATCACCCAGAACGTCAAAGACCTGCTCTCCAGCCGTGAGGTGGAGAACATCTTTGAAAACTCCGATTATATGTATATGCTCAACCAGGCTTCCGGCGACCGGCAGATTCTTGCAAAGCAGCTCAACATCTCGCCCCATCAACTCTCGTATGTGACCCAATCCGCCGAGGGCGAGGGGCTTTTGTTCTACGGCAGCGTGATCCTGCCCTTCGTAGACCGCTTCCCCAAGGATACGGAGCTGTACAAAATCATCACGACAAAATTGTCCGACCTCTCCGAACAAACCGGGGAGGAAGCGAAGGACGCCATTACAGAGTAAGGAAGGAGAAAAGAATATGGATAACCACCTTATGATTTTTGAAAGCACAGATTTTGGTCGGGTACGTTCCGTGCTGAAAGACGGTGCTCCTTGGTTTGTTGCGGTTGATGTGTGCAAAGCTCTCGGATTGAACCAGGTTACGCGCGCAATGTCCAGATTGGACTCGGATGAAGGTGGGTTACTTGAAGTACCCCACCCCCAGAACGCCGATAAGACGATTGAAATAAATGCAGTAAGTGAAGCCGGACTCTATCATTTGATCCTTTGTTCCAAAAAGCCGGAAGCGAGAGCCTTCAAACGCTGGATCACCCATGAGGTCATTCCCTCCATCCGCAAGCACGGCGCGTATATGACGGACAGCCTGTTGGATGCGCTGGAGGCGCACCCCGAGGCCGTGCCGGAGTACCTGAACCGCCTGCGCAGCGAAAACGCCCGAAACCGGGAGCTGACCCGCCGTCTCCGGCTTGCCCTCCCCAAAGCGGAGTATTACGACGCCTTTGTTGACCCTGCGGACTGCACCAATATCCGCACCACCGCCAAGGAGCTGGGCGTTCCCGAAAAGCAGTTTACCCGGTATCTGGAGGAAAAGAAGTATCTGTTCCGGGACAAGAACCGCAAGCTCTTTCCCCGTGCGGTCAAAAAGAGCGCCGGTCTGTTTCTGGTGAGGGACTTCTACACCGAGCGCGGCAAGCTGGGACACTATACCCTAATCACCCCGGCGGGCAAGCGGCATTTTCTGGAGAGAACGGATGAAATTCTGTTTGAATAACGCTTTTAATCCATCAGCAGTCCCATCAGGAGGTGATGAATATGGCAAAACGCTCGCCAAGGCTGATTTTCACCGAGGAAGAACGTGCCCTGCCGGAGCTGGAGCGCGTCGTCCGCAAGGCGGACAGGGCGGCGGTTAAGCTGGAAAAGGCCGAAGCGAAAATTCCCAAGAAAACCGTTAAGGTCAAAAAGCGCGTTGTGGACAGTGAGAGCGGCAAGGTCACGACGCGCCTTTTCTTTGAGGAGGCGGACAAAAAGCGTCCGCCCTCCAAGCTGGCGCACGCCGCAAGGAAAGCGCCGCTGGATACCGTCCGCAGCGCAGTCCACCGCAAGCTCCGGGAGGAGGGCGACGACAACCCCGGCACGGAGGCGGCGAACACCCTGACCGAGACGGCGGAGCGCACCTGGCGCATTGCGGAATCGGCGCACCGCTCCCATGCGGAAAAGCCCTACCACAAAGCGGACAAGGCGGAAGCCGCCGCAGACAAAGCCAATCTCAAGGCGCTGAACAAACAATACGAGCAGGAATACGGCAGGGCTTCCAACCCCTATTCCCGTTGGCAGCAGAAGCAGGCCATTAAAAAGGAATACGCCGCCGCAAAAGCGGGAAACGGCGCAAGGAATACCGTCAAAGCGTCCGAGACCACCGCAAAGGCGGCAAAGCGCGCCGCCGAGGGGAGCAAGGAACTTGGCAGCTTTTTTGTCCGGCACAAGAAGGGCTTCCTCATCGCGGGCGGTGTCGCCGCCGCGATACTGCTGCTCATAACCTGCATTTCCTCCTGCTCCACGCTGTTTCAGGGCGGCGTCTCCGGTATTGTGTCCTCCACCTATCCGCTGGAGGATGCGGATATGCTGGCGGCGGAAGCCGCCTACTGCGCCATGGAGGACGAGCTGCGGGAATACCTGAACAGCTACGAAAGCACCCACGATTACGACGAGTACCACTTCGACCTGGACGAGATTGAGCACGACCCCTATGTGCTCATTTCCATGATCACCGCCCTCAAGGGCGGAGAATGGACGATTGACGAAATAGGCGGGATTCTGGAGACGCTGTTTGAAAAGCAGTATATCTTAACGGAAACCGTCGCCACGGAAACCAGATACCGCACCGAAACGCATATCGGCTATTACACCGACGAAAACGGCAATCTGCAAAGCTACGAGTACGAGGCGGAGGTTCCCTACACCTACTATATCTGCCATGTGGAGCTGGAAAACTTCAACCTCTCCCATGTGCCGGTGCATATCATGTCCCACGATCAGCTCTCCATGTACGCCGTGTATATGAGCGTGCTGGGCAACCGCCCCGACCTGTTCCCCGGCTCCCCGTATGTGAACCGGTACTACCACACCCAGTATGAGAAGTACGAGATACCCCCGGAGGCGCTGGCGGACGAGCAGTTCGCCGCAGTTATAAAGGAAGCGGAGAAGTATCTGGGCTACCCCTATATCTGGGGCGGCAGCTCGCCCGCCACCTCCTTCGACTGCTCCGGCTTCGTTTCGTATGTCTACAACCACTGCGGTCTGCATTGGAGCTTCGGCAGGCTGGGCGCGGAGGGTCTGCGGGGCATGTGCGCCTACGTCTCCCCGGAAAGCGCCCGTCCCGGCGACCTGATATTCTTTGAAAAAACCTACGAAACCGCAGGCGCGTCCCATGTGGGCATCTATGTGGGCAATAACAGGATGCTCCACTGCGGCGACCCCATTCACTACGCTTCCATCGACACGAGCTACTGGCGAAGCCATTTTCTCCAATTCGGCAGATTGCCTTAGCAACAACCATATCAATGCAAAGGAGGATGTTATGAACCCGCGACTTGAAAAGCTGCGTCAGGAGCGCGAGAAGCTGGCGGAAAAGCTCACATCGCTGACCGCACGGCTCAAAGCCCTGGACGAGCAGATTCTGAAGCTGGAAAACACGGATATTGTGGGCATCGTCCGTGAGAACGGGCTGACCATCGAGCAGCTCGCGGCGCTGATGGAGATGCTGGAAAAGCGTCCCACGGCGGCGCTGCCCGACGAATACAGAAAAACGGAGGAATTTACGGATGAAGAATAAATGGAGATTTTTTGCCGTGACGCTGGCCGTCGTGCTCTGCATGACGGTCTTTTCCGTTACGGCCTATGCAGGCGGCGGCGATATGGTCGACTCGACAATGGGCGACCCGACCATGGAAAGCCCAACTGCAACCACACAGCCGGGGAATACGAATACCGGTGAGCAGACCCCAAACGGACAGACCCTGACCGTGCTTGTGACCGAAAATGCGGACGGAAGCCATACCGTGACCATTGGGGATCGGAGCTGGACGCTTCCCGCCAAACGAGAGCAGGCCGGAAAGGTGGTCAACGTCCGCACCTATTTGAACCTGCGCACCGGCCCCGGCACGGACTACACTGTGATTGGGCATCTGCTCAACGGCGCGGAGGTGAAGGTGCTGGAGGAAAGCAACGGCTGGTACAAGGTGGTCGTGCCGGAGCAGACAGGCTATGTATACGGCAAATACCTTGACGTCATGAACGCGCCGACAGAAAACAGCGGAAACGATACGGATATGGCGGGACTGCTGGATATACTGCTGCAATATTACGCCGCTGCCGGAGGTTCCGCGCCCCTGACCCCGGACGGCAACCTGACGCTCATGGACGACATCGGCTCCGCTCTCGGCGCAGGCAAGCAGTTCATCACCGTGACGACCAAGGGCGGCAACACCTTTTATCTCATCATCGACCGGGACGATAAGGGCAATGAGAACGTCCATTTCCTGAATCTTGTGGACGAGGCCGACCTGCTGGCTCTGACCAAGGACGGCGAGAGCATCGTCCCCGCCTGCGCCTGCACGGACAAATGCGCCGTGGGTAAAATCAACACGGGCTGCAAGGTGTGCAGAACCAATATGAGCGAGTGCGCGGGCAAGGAAGTGACGGAACCCACGCCACAGCCCGCTGAGCCTGCGGAGACCGCGCCCGAAAAGAGCGCCAACGGCGCGGGACTCATAGTGGTCGTCCTCCTGCTTCTGCTGGGCGGCGGCGGTGCGCTGTACTGGTTCAAGCTCCGCAAGCCCAAGGCCGACACCCGTGGGGCGGACGATCTGGACGATTACGACTACGGCGAGGACGAGGAAGATGAGGATTACGAGTTTGAAGATGAAAACACCGCTGACAGTGAGGAGGACAAAAACCAATGATGAATACGACCTGTTACCGACTTGTTGTGTGTGAAAAGCCCTCCGTGGCAAGGAGCATCGCCGCCGTTCTTGGCGCAGGCAGGCGCGAGGACGGCTTTCTTTCGGGCGGCGGCTATCTCGTCTCCTGGTGCTTCGGGCATCTTGCGGAGCTTTCGGATGCGGACGCCTACGACGAAAAGTACGGCAAATGGCGAAGGGAGGACTTGCCCATCCTGCCGGATAGCTGGCAGTACACCGTGGCGCGGGACAAGCAGAAGCAGATGAACACCCTCCGCACCCTCATGCACAGAGAGGACGTTTGCGAGGTCGTCAACGCCTGCGACGCCGGGCGCGAGGGCGAGCTGATCTTCCGCACGGCGTATAATCTCAACAACTGCCGCAAGCGCGTAAAGCGGCTCTGGATTTCCTCCATGGAGGATGCGGCGATCCTTCAGGGCTTTGACAATCTCCGCGACGGAGCGGAGTACGACAACCTCTACGCCTCCGCCCTCTGCCGCAGCAAGGCGGACTGGCTGGTGGGCATCAACGCCACCCGCCTGTTTTCCGTGATGTATCACCGCACCCTGAACGTGGGGCGCGTGGTATCGCCTACCCTTGCGCTGCTGGTGCAGCGGGAAGCGGAGATCAATGCCTTTCAGCCGGAGACCTTCTACACCGTCCATCTGGACTTTGACGGCTTCTCCGCCGCAGGCGAACGCATGAAGGAGCAGGCGGAGGCGGAGCGGCTTGCCGGGGACTGCAACAGCAAAAGCGCCGCTGTTACCTCCGTCGTGCAGACGGAAAAGACGGAGAAAGCCCCGGCGCTCTACGACCTGACCACCCTCCAGCGGGATGCGAACCGCTTGCTTGGGTACACGGCGCAGCAGACGCTGGATTACCTGCAAAGTCTCTATGAAAAGAAGCTCTGCACCTACCCCCGCACCGACAGCCGCTACCTCACCGACGATATGGAGGGCGGCGTAAACGCGCTGGCGCTGTGCTGCGCCGGTATCTGCGGCACGGAGCCGCCCGCAGCCGTCTGTTCGGGGCAGGTGTGCAGCAGCAAAAAGGTCAGCGACCACCACGCCGTCGTTCCCACCTTGGCAGCGGGCGAAACGGACTTGGAAACCTTGCCCGCAGGCGAACGGGAGATCCTGCGCCTTGCTGCCCGTCAGGTGCTTATGGCGGTCAGCGCACCCTTCGCCTGTCTGGAGACCGAGGCAAGGCTGGACTGCGGCGGGAATGGCTTTGCCGCCAAGGGGAAGACGGTGATTCAGCCCGGTTGGAAAGCATATGCGGATGCGGAGCTTACGGACAAGACCCTCCCGGAGCTTTCCGAGGGACAGTTGCTTTCCGTTTCCTCCTGCGCGGTCAAAGAGGGCAGAACGACCCCGCCCAAACAATTCACTGAGGATACGCTTCTGTCGGCTATGGAGACGGCGGGCAAAGAGGATATGCCGGAAACTGCGGAGCGGCGCGGGCTGGGAACCCCCGCAACAAGGGCGGCTGTCATTGAAAAGCTGGTGGCCACGGGCTTTGCGGAGCGCAAAAAGGCGAAGAAATCTGTACGCCTCGTTCCCACCGAAGCGGGCGTGTCCCTCATTACCGTGCTGCCCGAACAGCTCCAGTCCCCGCTGTTGACCGCCGAATGGGAGCACCGCCTCAAGGAGATCGGGTGCGGCGAGCTGGGCGCGGACGAGTTCCTCGCCGGCATCCGCGATATGGTCGCAGCGCTGGTTCGGGACGCTGCGCCTGTGGACGGCGCGGAGGTGCTGTTCCCCTCCGGCAGACCCGTTGTGGGCAAATGCCCCCGCTGCGGCGCAGAGGTCACGGAGAGTAAAAACGGCTATTTCTGCGAGAGACGGAGCTGCAAGTTCGGGCTGTGGCGGGACAACCGCTTCCTTGCCGCCAAGAAGATCAGCCTGACGAAGAAGATGGCTTCCTCGCTTCTGGCGCAGGGACGCGCCTACGCCAGCGGCGTCTATTCCGAGAAAACCGGCAAGACCTACGACGCATTCATCGTGCTGGAGGACGACGGCGCGCGTTCCTCCTATAAGCTGGACTTCACCAAGTGACCCTCACAGGCTCCCGCACGGGCGTTTCGTTCCCCTGCGGGAGCCGCTGCTTTTACCATGATCCAAAGGAGGTATGCACGAAATGGCTGAAAAACAGACCAACAAGGAACGGCTCAAGGATATCACCGACAGCATTGAGACGGGCATAAAGGAGCTGTTCGAGAGCGACAAATACAGGCAGTACCTTGCCACCATGAGCCGCTTTCACAAGTACAGCGTCAACAACACCATGCTCATCTATATGCAGCGCCCCGACGCCACCCATGTGGCTGGCTTCAACAAATGGCGCGACCAGTTCGGAAGGAGCGTCAAAAAGGGCGAAAAGGGCATTAAAATCATCGCCCCCACGCCCTTCAAGAAGAAAATCGAGCAGCAGAAGTTAGACCCCGACACCAAACTCCCCCTGCGGGACGAGAACGGCGATATTATCACGGAGGAAAAGACGGTGCAGATTCCCATGTACAAGCCCGTGGTGGTATTCGACGTGCAGCAGACCGCAGGCAAGCCCCTGCCGGAGCTGGCGGCGAACCTTACGGGGGACGTGCAGAATTACGAGGTGTTTATGGAAGCTCTGCGCCGCAGTGCGCCCGTACCCATCTTCTTTGAGAAGCTGGCGGAGAATATGGACGGTTACTTCTCCGTGGACAAACAGCGCATTGTCCTCAGAGAAGGCATGAGCGAGGTGCAGACGGTCTGCGCCGCCGTCCATGAGATCGCCCACTCCAGGCTCCACAATAAGGACGAAATCGGGGAAAAATATCAGCAGATCGAGCTGTTCGGCAAGCCTGCGCTGTTTTCAAACGGGCGCATCGACCGGGATAAGCTGCCGGAGGGCTTGTATGTATATGACCTGCGCGGCTCGGATTACGATCCGGGTATGCCGGTAACGCTTGAAAGCCATGTCACCGTCAATCACGCCGCCTCTGTCATCACAGCAGCGCCCATTGAGCTGCCGGAGCAGGGCTTTTTGTATCTGGGCGAGGACGGGCTGAACTTCACGGGCGGCGAGCAGACCGTGAAGGAGTTTCTGCACGCACAGTACCCGGAAAAGGCAAAGCTCTCCCGCGCCGCCGAGGAGATTCAGGCGGAGAGCATCTCCTTCGCCGTCTGCGCCTATTACGGCATTGAGACAGGCGAAAACAGCTTCGGGTATCTGGCGACCTGGGCAAAGGACAGGGAGCTGACCGAGCTTCGCGCATCGCTGGAGACCATAAACAGAACATCTTCTGCCCTGATTACGGATATCGACCGCCATTACGCGGAAATCTGCAAGGAGCGCGGGCTGGATAAGGAGACGGAGAGCCTTGCCGCCCAGCCTGTGCAGGAGATCGCCGTGCAGGAGCCGGAGCCGGTCACAGCGCCGGACAACGGCTGCGTCCCCGATCCTGCCATCTCTATTGAAAGCATGAACGCCTACGGCTACACCGATTCCAATATGCTGCCGCTGACAAAGGAGCGCGCGCTGGAGCTCATGGAACGGGACGTAAGCGTGTATATGCTCCATACCGACAACACCGAGGCCATGGCGTTCGATGCGGAGGAAATCCGCAGCTTTGACGGCATCTTCGGCGTGGAAGCCTCCGAATGGGAGACGGTCAAGGAACGCCTTGCGCCGCAGGACTACGAGAAGGCGTTCCTCGAAAATCCCACAGATTCCTTTGCCATCTACCAGCTCAGAGACAACGACGATACGGCGCAGCTCCGCTTTATGAACGCCGAGTATCTGGAGCAAAAGGGGCTTTCCGTAGAGCGTGATAACTACGCCGCCGTCTACGCGGGCAGCCTCGACCGCAGGGGCGATACGCAGGACAGGTTGGACGCACTGTATGAGACCTTCAACATCCGCCGCCCGGAGGATTTTCGCGGCCACAGCCTGTCCGTCAGCGACATCGTGGCGCTGAGGCAGAACGGCGTGGTATCCTGTCATTACGTTGATTCATGGGGTTTTAAGGCGCTGCCCGACTTCCTCAAGCCGGAAAACTATCTGAAAAACGCGGAGATGGCCATGGAGGACGACTACGGCATGATCGACGGCGTTATCAACAACGGGCCGAAGCAGACCGTGGCAGAGCTGGAGGAACAGGCAAAGTCCGGCAAGCCCGTCTCCCTCATGGAGCTGGCGCAGGCGGCGCGCCGGGAACAGGCGCAGGCGGCGCGGCAGGAGAAGAAGCCCTCCGTGCTGGCAAAGCTCTGTCCTCCCGTCAACGAGCCGAAAAAGACAGCGCGTTCAAGGCGCGCGGAAAGAGAGCTGCTATGATGAATTTTACCAACGATGAAATGAACCTCATGTGCATCTACCAGAGCGACAGCCGCAGCGGGCTGATTGCCGCCCTCACCGAAATGCGCGGATATCTGGACGAGGACGAAGCCGAGCTGCGGGAGCTGACCGACAGCACCGTGCAAAAGCTCAGCGAAATCACCGACGAGGACTTCGCGGAGCTGGAGCTAATTCCCGACTTCGATACGGACGAATAAGGCGGATTCAGCGGGGGCGGCTTTCGGGTCGCTCCCGTGTTATCTCCACATCCCTATTGGACAAAAATGCGGGTTCACGCAAAAATGTTCAACAGGAAGCCTGCGCATCTATCGCTTGGGGCGCAAACGTCCGAAGTTGTAGGTGAAATGGCGGTTGATGCTATCACTCAGGAAAAAGTGTCAAAATCAGCACGGAAATCCCTTGAAAAAGTGTCAGCGAGGCGGTATAATATCCTTGGAAAACGCACAAGATGAGTATGGAGGTGCCGGTGATGCTGAAACGGAAAATTGAAAAGGATATTATGCGCTGGATTGAGAGCAGTGATAAGGCATTGCTGATTTACGGCGTCCGGCAGGCGGGAAAAACCTATATCGTCCGCGAGTGCCTGAAAGCGGCAGGCTGCGACTACATCGAGTTCAACCTGATCCGACAGCCGGAAATCGTAGAGATTCTGGACGGAGCAACGGGAATAGACGACCTGATTCTGAAGCTGTCCCTGTACAGCGATAAGAAAATCGTTCCTGGCAAGACCTTCTTTTTCTTCGATGAAATCCAGAGATACAAGGAGATTGTCACGAAAATCAAGTTCCTTGTGGACAATAAGCGGTTCCGGTATATCATGTCCGGTTCGCTGCTGGGCGTGGAAATTGTGAATCTGAAATCTGCGCCGGTCGGCTATTTGCAGACGCTCAATATGTATCCGCTGGACTTTGAGGAGTTCCTGCAAATATTCAATGTGGGAGAGCCCGTATTGGATATGCTGCGGAAAGCTTTTACCTCCAAAACGCCTGTGGATGAAGTGATACACGACAAAATCATGAAGATGTTCAATCTCTACCTGATCATCGGCGGTATGCCCGCCGCAGTGGAGAAATACCGCACCACCGGCAATATAGACGACGTGATGGACGAGCACAGAGCCATTATCGAGCAGTATAAGCTGGATTTCACGCAGTATGAGGAAGAAAACCGCAAGCTGATTATCACGCATATCTATGAGCTTATCCCGGCGGAGCTGAACGAAAAGAACAAGCGGTTCATGATAGCGGACATCAAAAAGGGTCTGCGATATGACCGAGTGGAGGACAGCTTCACCTGGCTTTGGAAGGCCGGCGTTGCCTTGGGCGTGTTCAACACAACGGAACCCACGGTGCCGCTCCTGCTGAATGAAAAGAGTACGCTGTTCAAGCTATTCCTTTCGGATGTGGGGTTGCTTACCACAATTTACGGCAAAGCCTGCAAGCTGAAGATTGTCAGCAAGGAGAAGGACATCAACAAGGGCGCTGTATATGAAAACGTGGTGGCGCAGGAGCTTCATGCCCACGGCTATCCGCTGTACTACTACAACAGCAAGAAGAAGGGTGAGCTTGACTTCGTGGTCGAGCATGTGGGGCAGGCGCTCCCCATCGAGGTAAAGAGCGGAAAGGACTATGAAAAGCACTCCGCACTGGATAACGTAATGGCCGTTGAGGAATACAGCATCAGGGAAGCCTATGTTTTCACGAACGACAATGTAAAGGTAGACGGGAGGCTGACGTACTACCCCATCTATATGGTCATGTTCCTGCAAGACGACCCGATAGGTTTCATCGACATCTCCGTGGACAGGTTCAAGCTGTGAGCCGCAGTAAAGTAAGGAGCGACGCAAGAGCGACCTCAACCCACATTCTACTTCCCAAAATCGAAAAAATCTTGATTTTGGGAAGTAGAACACCGACTTAAAAGCGAAAGCGTCCCGAATCCAATGCAGGAAACGGGACGCTTTCCATAGTACCGACCCCTACATAGAGCGTCCGTTCCGGGCGCTCTAAATTTATGCCATGAAGGAGGAACAATATGCCGAGCAAGCTACAAACGTATATGCAGATGGCGGACGAGGCGCAGCGGCAGATCACCGGCAGCTACCGGGGCTGGACGGGCTTTCTCACCACCGCCGCAAGGCTGTACAAATACCCCTACGCCGAGCAGGTCATGATCCACGCCCAGCGTCCGGACGCCACCGCCTGCGCGGAGTACGACTTCTGGAACGAAAAGATGGGCCGGTATGTCCGCAGGGGCTCCAAGGGCATCGCCCTCATCGACAGCAGCGGCGAAAGGCCGAGGCTTCGGTATGTGTTCGACGTGTCGGACACGGGCGGCAGGGAATTTCCCAAGAGCCGCTACCTGTGGGAATACCGGGAGGAACACGCGGATGCGGTAAGCGCCATGCTGGAGAGCCGCTACGGTGTGGACGGAAAAGGAGGGTTTCCCGACCAGCTTGAGCGCATCGCGTCTCAGCTTGCGGAGGAATACTGGCGGGACTATAAGCGGGATATCCTCGCCATCGTTGACGATTCCTTTCTTTACGGGTATGATGAGTTCAACGTAGGAGCGGCCTTCCAAAGCGCCGCCGCCGTCAGCATCGCCTACTCGCTCATGTCCCGCTGCGGGCTTGAAGCGGACGACCGCTTCGAGCATGAGGATTTCCTGAGCATCTTCGATTTCAACACCCCGGAAGCAGCCGCCGAGCTGGGCACGGCGGTGAGCAGGATCAACGGAGAGGTGCTGCGGCAGATCGAAGTCACCGTCAAGAATTACGAGCGCGAGAAACTCGCAGAAAGGAGCCATAGCCATGACAGAACTGACCTACACCAAGAACGGGGACTACCTGATTCCCGACCTGACGCTGAGCGAAACGCCGGAGGAAGCGAAACCCCTGGGCAAGTACGGGAGACTGCGCAGGAGCTACCTTCAGGAGCACAGACCGGGGCTGTACAGCCGTCTGGTGCTGTCGGAGAAGCTGTTCCCGCATCTGCGGGAGATCGACGAGACGGCGAACCGGAGGCTGGAGCAGATGATGCCGGAGCTGATGAAGTCGGCGGGCGTGACGGAGGAGCTGAAAGCCCGCGACCAGATGAAATGGGTGGGCCTCATGAACAGCCTGAAAGCGCAGGCCGAGGAGATCATCCTCAGCGAGCTGGTATACAGCTGACCAATGACACGCCGGAAGCGGAACCGGCGCAGCCTCCGATACCGCAGGCATACCAACTGAGCCTGTTCCCCACGGAGGAAGAGCAAATCGCATATATCGCAGAAGCGGAGAGCTACACGCCCTCCGCTTTTTCCATGTCCATCCCGCAGGCAGATATCGACCATATTCTGCGCATGGAGGGCAACGCCGATTATGCTCGCATGAAGATCGCCACGGAGTTCTCCAAGGGCAAGAGCGTGGAAGAAATCGCGGCGTTTCTTCAAAGCAGCTTCCACGGCGGCAACGGCGTCGTCACCGAGAAAGGCAGATATTCCGCGTGGTACGCCGACGACGGCATCCACATCGCCAATGGGGACGCGGCAAGATATCTGACCTCTGCAAAGGTCGTAAGCTGGCAGGAGGCGGCGGAGCGCATCGGGCTGCTTTTGGAGCAGGGCGAATACGCCGCCAATGTGGAGCTTGCGGAAGCGCCGGGGCATGAGCGCGCGGAGCTGGCGCAGTCTATCTGGTATCTCCGGCAGGATTTAAGTGAAAAGGCGCGGGCGCAGGGCTACCTCTCCTGCCTGTCGGATATGCGGGGCGGCGGTTTCCCGGAGGAAACGGCGCGGCTTGCCGAGCGGCTGAGAGACCCTGCATTCCGCGAAGTCCTCATGGACGATTTTGCACAGCTCCGATCCGACTACCGGGAGGACAGGAGCCTGCTGCGCTTCCATCACCACAAGCCGGACAAAATCGAGCAGGGTTTGCGGGAGCTGTCCCTGTCCCGCAGGGAATACCGCACCGAAATGGCGGAGATCCCCGCCGTGCAGCGGTTCATTACGGAGGACGAGATCGCCGCGACCCTGACCCGTGGCAGCAATATTGAAGGGAGCAAGGGGCGCATCTACGCCTATTTCAAAGAGAAACACAGCCCCAAAGAGCAGGCGGATTTCCTGAAAGATGAATACGGCATTGGGGGACGCTCCCACGCGGTATCCGGCGCATCCCACAGCGGTGAGGATCACAGCGGCAAGGGCATCAGCCTGAAAAAGCAGGACTGTCCCGATGTGCAGTTAAAATGGAGCAAGGTTGCCTCCCGTATCTCCGAGCTGATCCGCAAGGATCGTTTCCTGACCCCGGAGGAAAAGACACAGTACGAGCAGCTTCAGCGGCAGACCGCAGAGCGAAGCGCAGCATGGAATGACTACAATGCCGTAAAGGAAGCCCACCCGGATAACCTCGTGCTGTTTCAGGTGGGCGATTTCTTTGAGATGTACGGCGAGGACGCAAAGCAGGCGGCGGAGCTGCTGAATATGAATCTGACCACCCGCAGTATCCCCGGTGCCGGGCGTGTGGAGATGTGCGGTGTACCGTCGCACAATTTAGAGATGTATGTAGAGAAATTGCGCGATAAGTATGATGTGACGATTGCCGAAGCGCCGGACTTTAGAGGTGAGCGTCACATTTACACGCTGCGCTCTATCGACCATGAGGCCGAAGCTGCCATCAATGCTTATGAAGCGGAGTTCGGCGCGGACGGCACGAGGGTGTTCCGCGACCCCGCCGCCGATGCGCCGCAGCCCGCGGTGCAGGAGCTGTTCGGGCGATACCGCCTGAGCGTGGGCAACGCGCTTTCCAAGGATGAAGTATTTCTCAACGCCTGCCGCAATTCCGACCGTCAGAACGCCTATCTGGAGGGGGCGGCGGCAATCCGGCGCATCGTCATGGCGTCTGAGGATTTGCAGCTCACGCGCCTCTATTTCGATATGCCCGCGTTCCACAACCGGCTCCATCAGGAGCTTTTGGACGAGCTTTACCCCACGCTGGCAACGACGGTTACGCCCTCGCCCTACAAGGTCACGCAGGCGGACATCGACGCGGCCTTGCAGAGCTGGAACGGCAGGATTGAAAGCAAGCACGCAGTTGTCCGCTATATGAAGGCTCACGCCCGCGACAGGGATACCGCCGCATGGCTGGCACGGGAGTACGGCTTGAAGGATACCTCTAAACCGCTGCAAATCTCCGTGGGAAATTCCGAGCCGGTTGTATTGTCTTGGGCAAAGGTGCAGCGGCGCATTGCGCAGCTCATTCAATCCGACAACTTCTACACCGAGCAGGAACAGGATAACTTTGACAATATTGACCCCATCGCCATCCGGGAAGCGCTTGCTGAACGCGGTATTGTAAATGGGCAGATTGTGGATGCGGAGGCTAATCGCAACAGCCCCTTCGTCCGGCAGGTTATGGCGGATGTGGAGCAGATCGCGGCGCAGGAAGCGCAGGAAAGAATGGCACAGCAGGAAGAACCTGCCCTCGATCCCGCAGACCGTTTCCATGTGGTGAGCCTTGACCGGGGCTTTCGTACCATGTACGCCGTGTGGGACGACGAAACACACGGCTACTATGTGGACGCGGACGGCGTGACCGAGGAATTTACAAGCGAATGGCAGGCGGAGGCGTACCGGCTGGAGCTGCAAGGACAGGCGGAGCAGGCGCTTTTAGAGCGGGCAAAGGGGCTGATCTCCGACTTCTGCCGGAGTGAATACGGCTCAGAGGCGGATTTCAGCGACCCGGCGAAAATCGGCGTCGCCTACACCACCGTCACCGATGATGAGATTCCCCTTCAGGTGAACATCGACCTTGTGAATTACCGACTGGAGCGCTATCTGGATGACGAGCATCTGGAAACCCGGCAGTACGGCTCTTTGCAGGAGCTTATTTCCAACGAGCTGGAAAACCTCGATTTCAGCGACCTCATTCATGTTTCGGATGAGGATGTGGAGCAATACCGCTGGCATGAACCGGAAGAAACGGCTCCTGCCCCGCAGAGAGAACCGTTCCCGTATTCCGTAGGGGATACGGTGTATTTGGAAAACGGCAAGCCGTTTATTATTGAGAGCATCGGTCTTTTTGATATTTCTCTCCGCGATCCGTCGCTTCGCTATCCCGTTTCCCGTGCGGAGAGCAGGGAGAGCTTCGCGCGGCTCATGGAGCGGTATCCGCAGCCGGAAAAGACCGCCGCAGAGAATGCGGCTGTCCCTGAAAAAGAACCAAACCACACCTACACCGAGGAAACCGTGGCGGTATATCCCGCCGACAAAAACAACCTCCCCTATGATGTAGAGATTCGTACCCTGCGCTTTGACGAGCCGGAGCATGACCCACCCTCTGCGGAACCCGCCGAGCCTGAACCTCCTGCTATGAGCGAGGAAGAAGCGCTGCTTCTGGAACAGGAAGGCCGAGCGGCACTTTCGGAAATGGGCGAATTTGTACCCGACCCCGATGATGCCATCTCTCAGGCCGAGATAGACGAACCGCCCGCACCGCTGCCGCCTGCGGAAAACTTCCGCATTTTGGACGATGATCTCGGCAAAGGCGGCGCAAAGGAGAAATTCTGGCGCAACATCAAGGCAATCGCCACCCTGAAACAGATCGAAACCGAGGGCAGAAACGCCACCCCGGAGGAACAGCATATCCTCTCCCAATACGTCGGCTGGGGCGGTCTTGCGGACGCTTTCGACCCTGACAAGGCTGGCTGGCGCGCCGAGTACGATGAGCTGAAAGGCGTGCTATCCCCGGAGGAATACGCCGCCGCCCGCGCCTCTACCCTCAATGCCCACTACACCAGTCCCACCGTTATCCGCGCCATTTACGACGCGGTGGAGAACATGGGCTTCCAGACCGGCAATATTCTGGAGCCCAGCATGGGCGTGGGCAACTTCTTCGGTATGCTGCCGGAGAGCATGAAAAGCAGCAGGCTCTACGGCGTGGAGCTGGATTCCATCACGGGACGCATCGCAAAGCAGCTCTATCCAAAGGCGGATATTACCGTGGCCGGCTTTGAAACCACCGACCGAAAGGACTTCTTCGACCTCGCTGTGGGCAATGTACCCTTTGGACAGTATCAGGTCAGCGACCGGGCTTTTGACAAGCTCGGTTTTTCCATTCACAACTACTTTTTCGCAAAAGCGCTGGAGCAGGTGCGTCCGGGCGGCGTGGTGGCCTTCGTCACCTCCCGCTACACCATGGACGCCAAGGACAGCGCCGCAAGGAAGTATATCGCCCAGCGCGCGGACTTCCTCGGCGCGATCCGCCTGCCCAACAATGCCTTCAAAGCCAACGCCGGTACGGATGTCGTTTCGGATATTATCTTTCTTCAAAAGCGGGACAGACCCATAGAAATCGAACCCGATTGGGTACACACGGGTATCTGGCGAAACCCGGGAGCGAACGCGGACGGCTTTTCCATCAATCAGTATTTCATCGACCACCCGGAGATGGTGCTGGGGCGGCAGACCTCGGAAAGCACGCAGTACGGCAGGCAGGACTTTACCGTTGCGCCCATCGAGGGCGCAGACCTTGCAGAGCAGCTCAGCGGCGCAATTCGGAATATCCGTGGAACCTACACGGAAGCGGAGCTGCCCGATTTAGGTGAGGACGAGGCGATTGTTGCAACCATCCCGGCAGACCCTAATGTGCGGAACTTCTCCTACACCGTTGTGGACGGAGAGCTGTACTACCGTCAGAACAGCATCATGACCAAACCCGACTTCAACGCCACCGCAAAGGAGCGTGCCAAGGGCATGGTGGAGCTGCGGGACTGCGTGCAGAAGCTTATCTCTCAGCAGATGGACGGCTTTATTTCGGATGAAACCATCCATCAGACGCAGACGGAGCTGAACACCCTCTACGACAGCTTCACCGCAAAGTATGGGCTTATCAATTCACGCGCCAACGCCCTGGCCTTTGCCGAGGACAGCTCCTACTATTTGCTCTGCTCTCTGGAGGAGCTGGACGAGGACAAAAACCTCAAGCGCAAGGCGGATATGTTCACCAGGCGAACCATACGGGCGCACGAGGCCGTGACCAGCGTGGACACCGCTTCGGAGGCGCTGGCGCTGTCCATCTCCGAAAAAGCCTGCGTGGATATGGAGTATATGTCTAAGCTCACCGGCAGAAGCCAGGACGAACTGATCAACGAGCTGAACGGCGTTATCTTCCTCGACCCTGTGCGCGGGGAGTGGCAGACAGCGGACGAATATCTCTCCGGCAACGTCCGGCAGAAGCTGCGGGAGGCGGAGCAGGCGGCGCAGGACAGCCCCGGCTATCTGCCCAACGTGGAAGCGCTGCGACAGGCGCAGCCCAGGGATCTGGACGCAAGCGAAATTGAGGTGCGGCTTGGCGCAACGTGGATCGACCCCTCGTATATCCGGGAGTTCATGTGGGAGACCTTCGAGACCCCCTTCTACCAGCAGCGCATGATCGACGTGACCTATTCCGCCTTCACCGCCGAGTGGAACATCAGGAACAAGAACGCGGTCAGTTACAGCAATATTGCCGCATATATGACCTACGGCACGGAGCGCGCAAACGCCTATAAGATTCTTGAAGATACCCTGAATCTGCGCGACGTGCGCATCTACGATACCAAGCACGATGCGGACGGCAGGGAGCGGCGCGTGCTCAACAGCAAGGAAACCACCCTCGCCCAGCAGAAGCAGCAGGCCATCCGGGACGCTTTCCGGGACTGGATATGGCGCGACCCCGACAGGCGGCACACTCTGGTCGCAAGGTACAACGAGCTGTTCAATTCCACCAGACCCCGCGAATACGACGGCAGCCACATCACCTTTGCGGGCATGAACCCGGAGATCCGGCTGCGGGAGCACCAGCTCAACGCGGTCGCCCATGTGCTCTACGGCGGCAACACGCTCCTTGCACACGAGGTGGGCGCGGGCAAGACCTTCGAGATGGTAGCCGCTGCCATGGAATCCAAACGGCTTGGGCTGTGCCACAAGTCCCTGTTTGTCGTTCCCAACCACCTGACCGAGCAGTGGTCGGGCGAGTTCCTGCGGCTGTACCCCTCCGCCAACATCCTCGTGGCTACGAAAAAGGACTTCGAGCCGAAGAACCGCAAGAAGTTCTGCGCCCGCATCGCCACGGGCGAATACGACGCCGTTATCATCGGCCACTCGCAGTTTGAGAAGATACCCGTATCCATGGAGCGGCAGCAGCGGCTTTTGGCGGAGCAGATCTTTGAGGTGGAGGAAGGTCTGCGGGAGCTGAAAAGCCAGCGGGCGGAGCGGTTCACCATTAAGTCTCTGGAGCGCACCAAGCGCGGCCTTGAAGCCAAGCTCAAAAAGCTCCAGGACAGCTCCCGAAAGGACGATGTTGTGACCTTCGAGCAGCTGGGCGTAGACCGCCTGTATGTGGACGAGGCGCACAACTATAAGAATCTTTTTCTCTACACCAAGATGCGCAACGTGGCGGGGCTTTCCGCCACCGACGCCCAGAAATCCTCGGATATGCTGCTCAAGTGCCGGTATATCGACGAGATCACCGACAGCCGCGGCGTGGTATTCGCCACGGGCACGCCCGTCTCAAATTCCATGACCGAATTGTACACCATGATGCGCTATCTCCAGCACGACGCCATTCGCGGCAAGGGGCTTGCCCACTTCGACTGCTGGGCTTCCACCTTCGGGGAAACGCAGACCGCCATCGAGCTGGCTCCCGAGGGTACGGGCTACCGGGCGAGGACGCGGTTTGCCAAGTTCTTTAATCTGCCGGAGCTCATGACCCTGTTCAAGGAGGCGGCGGATATCAAGACCTCAGACCAGCTCAACCTTCCTACGCCCACGCCCATCTATCACAACGAGGTGGCGCAGCCCACGGAGATACAGAAGCAGATGGTGCAGGAGCTGTCCGAGCGCGCCGCAAGGGTACACGCACAGCTTGTTGACCCCGGCACGGACAATATGCTCAAGATCACCTCGGATGGGCGCAAGCTGGGGCTTGACCAGCGCATCATCAACCCCGACCTGCCGGACGACC
>ERZ773112.826-NODE-826-length-19519-cov-12.219431_pt1 | contig 19519 bp, 13 predicted proteins | sample MGYA00580566_ERZ773112 | MGnify/ENA primary metagenome ERZ773112 (study PRJEB29015, sample SAMEA2737842) | human gut metagenome | biome: human gut; feature: human-associated habitat; material: faeces | place: China | collected 2012 ... | reverse complement strand
AGCAGAATATCTATAATGTATTTCAATCGTTTTTGCTTCTGCTTACTGTCCGTTGCCAGCCCGATAATATTTTCTTCCGATTTTTTGGCAATATTTTCCCGGACAATATCTTCTCCTGCCAGGAATTCATTGATGCTGATACCGAGGATCTGGCAGAGTTCCGAATAGACGGATACATCCGGCAGACACACGCCCCGCTCCCACTTGGATACGGATTTGTCACTCATACCCAGTTTTTCGGCGAGCTGCTTCTGCGTCATACCTAAGTCTTTTCTTTTGCCTGCAATATATTTTCCTATCTTGACGAGATCCATGTGCTTACCTCCTGTGTCTGAGATCATACTATTCTCTTTTCAGAAATAAGTACACCTCCCGGAAGTAGAATCCCGGTATCTACTGTGTTTTCCATTGTACTGGGTTTCTTTTTCTTTGCAAAGACAACAGGAAGCTCGAGCAAATATCCTACCATTATAGCCGGAGCAATACCACTGGCCTCGATAGTCAGTATTTTATTGATTTTTGTACTAGCAAAACGGCGTACAAACTCTACCGCCATAGATTTCATCAGAATCGGGTCCATCTGATGATTAATAAAATTATCTACTTTTAATATTCCTCCCTCAAAACATTTACCATCGCGCAAGATACGTTCCTTGAGTGCCTTCATATACCAAAAAGAGCTTTAATTGTTTTATATTTTAAATATTTTGCAAATTTACACGTTTTTATCTTATTTCCGGCAATGCTTGAGGGAGAGATATTATGCAAAACTAAAAATTATCCAACTTTAGGTACGTCGTTCACTGTTATATCTTCTGTTTCATCATCCGGAGCATCACAGCAGATAGCGTCTTCTCCACCGAGAACTTCAGCGCCTGCATCCTGCATCTGTTTTACCCAGTTGCGCATCCACTCGCCGTCTCCCCATCCATAGGAACCGAAGAGTCCGATTCTTTTGCCTGCTGCAAATTTTGCTACTTCCTCAACGAATGTCTTTTATTTTTGCTTTCGCATTTAAAGGCTAACGCCGTTGTGTTCAAGCCGCCAAACAGCAGGCTGTTCGGCTATCGTCAGATTGCGTAAACGGAAAGTATTTGTGGGCTTTGCCCACACCCACGACCTTTGAAAAGGTCGACCAAACTTTTATAATTGATTGGCAAATCAATTTGCTAAACTATAATTTATCCCAATTTTTATGGACATTATGAAAGTTTTATAAAATTTCTTGCAAAATTGAATATCCATATACTTTGTGCTTGAATTTGGCTATGATAAGAAAATTTTAAATTTCAGCTGATTTTTTTGCAAAAATCTATTGACAAAGGGTAAAAATAACGCTATAATTCAAGTTGTAAAGTAAAGTTTCCGGAAAACTTCTTATTTTAATTTAATTTGAAAATGAATAATCAAGAACAAAGAGGTTCACTTTATCTTTGAAGAATTTGCAATTTAAATTTATTTTCCTGCAAATTTCAAAGATACGGTGAACCTTGTTTTTATTCAGTCGGTTTATGTGGAGGTTTTAAAATGGATGCAGGAAATATAGCTTTTATGCTTATCTGCTCGGCTTTGGTGTTCCTTATGACTCCCGGCCTTGCAATGTTTTACGGCGGACTTGTTCGCAAAAAGAATGTAGTAAACACAATGATGACTTCAATTTTCATCATCGGTACAGGCATTGTAATGTGGGTGCTTTTCGGTTACTCACTTTCGTTCGCACCAAGCTCAAACGGCATTATAGGCGACCTTAGTTGGATAGGACTTGAGGGCGTATCTCTTACCGATGGTTACATAGACGGTGCGGCTATTCCTAATATGGTATTCTGCGGATTTCAGATGATGTTTGCAATTATTACTCCTGCTCTTATTACAGGTGCTGTTGCGGGCAGAATGAAGTTTAAATCACTTTTCGTATTTATCATTCTTTGGTCTTTAATTGTTTATTATCCTCTTGCTCATATGGTATGGGCAGACGGCGGACTTCTCGGTCTTGACGGTATCGGTGCTCTTGATTTTGCCGGCGGTGATGTTGTTCACATCAGTTCGGGTGTATCAGCTCTTGTCCTTTGCGTTATCCTCGGCAAACGCCACGATTACGAACACGCTAACTACAGAATCCACAATATTCCTACAGTAGTTTTAGGTGCTTCACTTCTTATGTTCGGTTGGTTCGGCTTTAATGCAGGTTCTGCACTTGAGGCAAACGGACTTTCTGCACACGCATTTATGACAACAGCCGTTTCTGCGGCAGCCGCAATTCTTTCTTGGATGCTTTGCGATGTAATTAAAAACAAAAAGCCTACACTTATCGGTGCAAGCACAGGTATGGTTGCAGGTCTTGTAGGCATTACTCCGGGCGCAGGTTTTGTTCCGATTTGGGCGGCAGTAATTATAGGTCTTACAACAAGCCCTGTTTGCTACCTTATGATTTCATTCGGTAAAAAGAAATTCGGCTTTGACGACGCACTCGACGCATTCAGCTGTCACGGTACAGGCGGTATCTGGGGCGGACTTCTTACAGGTGTGTTCTCAAGCACAGCTATTAACGCAGACGCAGGCAACGGACTTATCTACGGTGAGTTTGCTCAGTTCGGCGCACAGGCTTTAGGTATTGTAATTACACTTGTAATTGCAGTTGCAGGTACACTTATCTGTTACGGCTTAACAAGAATTCTTACAGGTAAAATCAGAGTAAGCAAGCGTGATGAAATGCTCGGACTTGATATTACACAGCACGGTGAAGCTGCTTACCCGTCATTTAACGGTCTTGATAATTAACGGAGGATTAACATATGGATAACAATAACGAAGTTCAGCTTATTAAAATAGAGGCTGTTGTAAGAGAGGAAATGTTCCTCGATGTAAAAAAAGCGTTAATGGATATAGGCGTAAACGGAATCACAGCCTATCAGGTTGTAGGCTGCGGTATTCAAAGAGGTATGTCCGAATATGTAAGAGGTCAAAAAGTAGATGTGCAGGTATTGCCTAAAATTAAGTTTGAAATAGTTGTTTCATCAGAAGAATGGGAAGCAAAAACCATAGAAGCTATTAAAAAGACTGCGTTTACAGGCAATCCGGGTGACGGTAAAATCTTTACTTACTACTTAAAGCAGGCGGTAAAAATCCGTACAGGCGAAACCGGCTACGATGCAATTCAAACTCCTAATTTTGACGATTAATAAAAGTAAGTTATGTTGGTTTAAAAATCTTTCTAATTTATATTTTCAAAATAAAAGTGCGGTAACTGCGGTTATTGCGCTTTTGTTTTTGTAATAATTTTAAAATTTAGGTCAAGCCTTAAGGTTGACCAAACTTTTATAATCGTTAAATACACCAAAAAAATATTATTGAAAAATCGGCAAACATCATAGCAAAGTCCTGTTTATTACCCAGCCGGTACTGTATAATTTAATTATAACAAACCTAAATTGCCAAAGTGAAGTTCGGATTTTTGAGGAAAAAACGAGAAATACCACGGGTTCACCTTGACAAAAGAGTATGGTAAAATGAAAACGGTTACTGTCTGCGGAAAGCAGGAAAATATGAGTCGTTTATCATTGTCTGAAAGGATAGTTATTGAATGTGGAATTTACCAAAAATTAAGTTTAGGAACTTCACTTTGTCATTTAAGCCAAGTTATTATGCAATGTCATTAAAATGGTATTTTCTATCGATTTGCATTGATTTATCACGAGAATGTGATATAATTATCTTGCGTGAAGGAGGATTGAATATGTCCGTTAGCTACAAGAAACTTATGCATCTTATGATAGAACAGGATATAACTGCATCACAATTGCAGAAACGAGCAAATATTAGTGGAAATGTATTTACCCGTATTAGGCGAAATGAATATGTATCCTTGGAAAGCATTGAAGCGATATGTTCAGTTCTTAAATGCGGTATGGATGACATCATTGATTTTTTACCGGTAGGAACAAATGGGGTAAATGAAAATGAAAAATGAAATGGCCTATACAAAAGGGGTTGCAGCAAGTCACATAAAATCATTTGGACAGTATTTTACAAAATATGAAGTTGCCGATTTTATGTGTTCATGGGCCTGTGGCGAAGCAGATACCATGCTTGACCCTGCAGTTGGGAATAGCGTCTTTCTTAAATATGCAAGAAAGCACAATTCAAACTGCCGTTTGACAGGTTTTGAAATCGATTCTGAAATATTAGAGTATTTTGGTAATCCAGCTAATGCAAACATTATTAATGAAGATTATTTATTAAACAATTGGGAGAAAAAATATGACGCTATTGTGTGCAATCCTCCCTATAACCGTTTTCAAGCCGTAGGAAATCGTAATGAAATCTTAGATGCAATTTATGCTCATACCGGTGTGAAATATAGCGGATATACAAACCTGTATATTCTCTTCCTTCTGAAAAGCATATACCAGCTTTCTGATAAAGGTCGGCTGGCGTACATTATCCCTACGGAATTTATGAATTCAAAATATGGAACAGCAATTAAGCAACTTCTCATTGATAAAAAATTGCTCCGCGCTATTATTAATTTCAAAAACGATAATGAGATGTTTTTTAATGCTACAACGACATGTTGTATTATACTGCTCGACCACGATGAGAAAGAGCAGGTATGCTTCTATAATCTGCACTCTATTGATGAACTGAAGCTTGATATGTTGAAAGCTAACAATTCTTGTGCTATTAAAGTGGATTACGGTCAGCTAACAGCATCAGAAAAATGGCGTTCGTTCATCAATCAAGAGAACAATAAAACTTATAGGAATTTGGTACCAATTTCACATTTTTGCTCTGTATCACGAGGAATTGCCACTGGCGCAAATGATTATTTTTGTTTTTCACGCTCAAAAGCGATAATAAAAAAAATTCCGGAGAGCTGTTTACAAAAGTGTATTTGCCGCTCAGCAGATGTAAAAACTCTTTTTTTTACTACTGAGGATTATGATAAATTGGCGATTGCCGATAAAACAGTATATCTCTTGGATGTTTCCGCAAATGATTATGAGACAATCAAAGAGTATATTGATGAAGGATTAACCGTTGGCATAAATAAAAAGTATCTTCCATCATGCCGAAATCCATGGTATTCAATGGAGCAAAAAGCTGTTGCGCCCATATGGGTTTCATCTGCTTGCAGAGAAGGAATAAAATTTGTTCGTAACTTAGCAGGAACAAAATCATTAACTACCTTCCACTCCGTTTTTGTTAATTGCGAATCTATTGATGATGTTAATGTGATTTTTAGTTATTTTCTCACTCCGATTGCGCAAACAATAATTAGGGAGAACCGTAAAGAATTAGGAAACGGTCTTGAGAAGTTTCAGCCTAATGACTTAAACTCGGCAAACATGCTCGACATAAGAATAATTGCAAATGAAGACAGGACAGCGATCCTCGATATCTATAACGAGATGGTTCAAAAGTATAAACCATCTCTACTCGAAGAATTGAATGTGATATTTATGTCATATCTTCTATAATTCAGAATAAAATGACCACGAGCCTCAAAAGCAGCCCGTGGTCATATCATTATTATTCTATATAATCTTTTAATGAAACGGTCGTATCCGAAGGAACTCTTTTAACATCAATACGCTTTTCTTCCGGAATAGTAGCTTTGATTTTCTTCTGAAGCTGCCCTGTTTGTAAAGAATATCGCGTGGTGTTCAGAATAAACATGTCACCGTAGCGCTCTGCAATAGGAGTATTGTAATGAATCAATTGTTATCCCTTTATTTTTAGGTTGCCTTGGTTCGTTTTTGTACCAGAATAGCCCTCGGTAGCGGCATCAACAAAAAGGTTTATTACTTGTTGAAATGTTGCAGGCATCTTATCACCTCAATTCACTTGCTTTTAGCTTTTTTCTTTGCCATTGCGACTGCATTTTCTTTAATTAAACACTCCAAGAATTCAGCAGGTGTCCGCTTAATAGCAGAGTCCAGATGTTTGTACATCGATGATTGTAAATTTCCGTTATTACTCGGATTAACATAGACATCTGGAATCCACGCTGTTGGAAAGACAATGCACTTCTCAAGACCTATTGTCATGTTCGGCTTAAAACTGATGACAAAAGTTGCAACATAGAGGTTTGCAGTAGGATTTTCATTATAAAAGTCTATTAGTCCTACTGCCTTCGAAATATCGTCTTTATTGGTTCGACCGCCTTTTACAGAAGACTTGATATTAACATAGGATTCCTTATTTCCGTCATAACAAAAGCGAAAATCATAAACGCCAACTTCTGAATCCGCAGGATGCACGCTATCAAATCCCAAATCTTTGGCTTGACTCTCGAGCCCTTGGCTTATTACTTCTTCTACGATCCTCCATACGGTTCGTCCTTTTGCCGCTTTGCGCCAACCATATGGCATAATTCTTGTGTTTGCAATAGGAATATCTCCTATGTTTTTTATTAAAGCATCCAGTTTGTTTTCAAGATATTTTCGTTCAACTTCAACAGCGGTAAAATTCCTTTCAGCCATTTGGAAAAGCCTCCTTATTGTTATAATTCTTTAAAAAGCTCACTAAGAGATACCTCAAGTCCATCGGCTATTTTCTTAATATTCACGATGGCGATGTTTCGCTTCCCGGCCTCCACTGAGGCAAAGTATGTTCGATCCATACCTATCTTCAATGCGAACTTCTCTTGGCTCAGCCCTGTTTGCTGACGTAGCTCGCGTATTCGTTTTCCTAAGTCCGCAGTAATCATAGAGATACACCTCCATATTAATATTATATAAGTAGACGGTGTTTGAAACAACGGATTATAAGCAACAGTGAAAAAAAGAAAGACCACACTAAAGTGACCCGACCCTCAAAAGTTAGACCTAAAAAATCTAACTTTGAAGGTCGGTATTTATATGTTAATGTCTGCATTTTCGTAATTATAAGCTACGCTATGCGTTATCCCGTAAAGTCAATATTGTTCAAAAAGCCCCAATCTCAACAAAAAAATAAGAAACGAAATGCGGCAACAAGGCATACATCACGCAGAAAAGCTGCGTAAAAAATAACAAGACAGCTTAGTGTATAGGCTGTCTTGTTTGTGCTTATTCAGTTGCTTTTTGCTTACGGGCAACTGCCTCGCAAAGTGCAATAAAAATAATAAAAAGCGGTGTTGTAATCGGTTGAGCAAGGTTTACCACAGCCTGCACGGCATAGCTGATAACAGATACCGCAAAAGCAATTGCAATCGGATTTTTACTTGCGGATTTAATCGCACCTTTCAGCGCTCCGAAAATTATCGAAAGGTAAGAAGCAAGTCCGAAAATTCCCGTAGTAATAAGGTAATTTATGTATTCGTTGTGGGCACAGTTTGTGGAGCTGTCACCGTAATGTTTAAGCCCCTCAAAATACGGTTCAAACACTGTGGCAAAGGTGTCAGGTCCGCATCCGAAAAGTTTGTTGTAAAGAGAAAAATCTCCGAATATATAGAAAGACCTTATCCACATATAGCCACGGTGAGTACCCCAGCTGTCATTAAATCTCAAAAAACTTTTCAAAAAGCCGATATTTGTTTTTGTGTCAATTACGCTGAAATAATATACGGCAAAAAGCATTGCAATAATGCAGGCAACAAATATACTGCCGATTATAATAGGAACGGCAAGCGGTAAAGTCTTGTCGGGAGTTTTGCTGTCTGCAAAAAATAAAATTGCGGTAATTATTGCGAACAATGCAATTGCCGCCCATATGATTTTTGAGTAAACAAGCAGACTCTGAAATTCCGAGATACCTTTTGATTTGTCACCCATAAAAAAGGAAAACAAACGAAGAATTTTGCCGCTTAACAGCATAATTGTTGTTGCGAGGAAAAATCTTTTAAGTCTTGCAACGCTGCGTGAAAACCATATTAAAAGCACGGCAAAAACAGTGCCAAGACCAAGTATACCCGAGTAGCTGTCGGCTGTCATAAGAGCCATATAACCGAATGCGGACGAAATATGATAAACGATACGGTGATTACGATTTTTGCTTATAACCGAAAAAGCGACGGTTACGGGCATAACAATGCAGATAAAACTTGACATAAGGTTTTTGTTGCCAATTGTGGAGGTAAAGTTTGTGATTGTCTGCTCATCTGTAAGGCTTGCAAACATTCCAAGCGGATCTATGTAAAAACAGTTGAGAATATCAAGCAGATATATTGCAATTGAACAACCTGCAAGGGCAACAAAGACATAGTTTTTAAAACAAAAAAATCTGGTAATTAAAAAATAAACCACCGCATAAAAAATCATCAGCAATAAACCGTTGTTTCTTCCGCTAAGACCCAAGAAAGCATCGGCAGGATCTTGAGAAAAAACAGTGGATACAGTGCATACCAAAATGAATGCACCAAATGCATAGTCCGTAAACGATAACTTTTTGTACCAAGGCACGGATTCGGCTTTGTTTTTTGTTTCGCTTTGCGAATCGGAATTAGTGATTGCAACAGCGCCAATCATCAAAACAAGCACCGCAGTGACAACAAGAAAAAAATAATATTTGTCGTGTCTTATATTATAGTAGTAATCCGTGTAAAATAGGGGAAAGAGCGTAAACATCGCAAGCAAAAAGAAGTTGACAAACTTGCTTTTTACAGAATATTTATCCTCGTTCAACCCGTTTGAGATTTTTAATTTTGTATTGTCAGACATATAAAACCGCCCTTCAAAGTAATATATTTAATCAGTGTAATCATATTTTATACCCCATAACAGCGTATGTCAATTAAAGAAAAATAAAAATCACGAAAGTTTCAAAAAAATTAAAAATAATTGTTGACAAATCAAATTTTATGTTATATAATAATGAAGCTGACTTGTTGAGGCGACAAAAATTAAATAATTTCGAGGTGTAGCTCAGTTTGGTAGAGTGCTTGGTTTGGGACCAAGATGCCGCAGGTTCAAGTCCTGTCACCTCGACCATTCAATCCACAGTTTTATGCAAAATTGCTGAAAAACTGTGGATTTTTCTTTTGAATATAGGATTTAAAACCCTCATCACGGAAAAATGTGGGATAATCAAAAATAAATATTGAAAAAGAGCATAGGAAGCTCCAAAATTGTAGTTGACAAGACAAACAATGGAGGAGAGAAACCTATGCTCTATTTATATGATATCAAAGTCGAATTTGAAAGTCAAGGATTTAAAGGAACACATATAGGAATCAGCAGTCAGAAGATCTTTTCGATGATGATTTTGACCGGCACGGCCTGGGTTCTGCCGCTGAGATATCCTGCGTCATATTGCAGCAGCAGCGGTCTACGATATAATTCATCAGATCGTTTTTGCAGACCAGCGTGACCTTTTTGGTTTCACCGTCGTACATATCGAACACACGGCGGGTAAATTCCGGCAGGTTGAAATCGGTGGGCTTCACTGCGGCGTCGGCGGAAAGGATATTGACTTCCTTCATACGATCTACGCGGAAGGTGCCGATTTTTTGATACTTCTCGCTGTAACCGATGGCATAGTAATGATCCTCGCTCCATACCAAACAGTAGGGGGGAGAAGAAATATCGCTTTCCATCGTTATTGGGGACTTCTTTTCAATGTTGGTCGTAGTGAAAGTACCGGAATGAAATCTGCTTCCCATGGTTGATTGCCGTATTGATATTATCTACCAAATAGTAACGCCGTTGCCCTTCAGAAAGGTGAGGATGTCCGCCGTTGTTGCATAATGCTTGGCATCCGTGTTTTGCCAAAGGTATTTCAATATGTATAACAGTCTGCTCTTGGATTCTGCCATAGCGTCACTTCTGTTGTTTTTTGCGGAAGCCCTTATTTCTTTGATCTTCTTTTCAGCTCGTATGTCCCGCCGACCGTGCCCTCGCCACCGATCAAGGTAAGGGTATTTCCGTCAACGGTAAATTCATATTCGGAATCCCGCACCGACTCGTTGGCGTAATCGATCATGAGCTTGTTGCCGTCGATGGTATAGGTGAAATCGTAGGATATGGAGGGCAGCTCCATTGCGCCGTTTCCGCTGCCGTCAAAGGAATAGGTGGTCGTTCCGTCGAACTCCCATGTGCCTGCAAGTGTGTCCGTGCCGCCGGAGCAGCCTTTTGCCAGCAGTATAATGACAACGATGATTACCGCCAGTGCGGCGATCGCACCGCAAAGTACCATACGGCGCTGCGTCTGTTTTTTCTTCCTTCTTCTGATTTTCTCTGCCGTTCGATCTGACTCGTTCGGGAATCGTCCCGGCGGTTGCTGCCTGACGTGGCGGTTCGATTGATAATCCTGTATCATGTGGTTCTTCTCCAGTCCAAGCGAAAGGGCGATGACGGCAATGTCCGTCACCGCCCTTTGCTTAAAGGTTCGTAGCTGATTTATTCAGCGTTTTCTTTCTTCTTTTTGCTGTAAACTGTGCTGCCGATCACTGCGCCGCCGCTGATAAACAGCAGTGCGATCCAGAGGATCATATTGCTTTTGTCACCGGTTTTCGAGCTTTCTGCGCCGGTGTTCGGGTTGGTTTGCGTAGGATCGGACGGTTTTGTTGTGGAGCCGGTAGCCGGAATCTCAACTGCCGCCTTCTTGTAGCCGCAAACCTTGCACTCCTCATGCTTGGAGCCCTTTTGCGTTGCGGTCGCTTCCTTGTCAACAACCCACTTGAAGTCGTGCGCCGCCTTATCGGCCTTATCGCCGCAGGAGCACTCATGCCAGTGGTTGTCGGCATTGTACTTCCAGTCGGAGCCGTAGCTGTGAGTATGCTTGCGCGGAATCGTCAGCGTGTAGGTTTTAGCACCGATTCCCACGACAATGTCGGTTGTGCCGCTGTTGGGGATGGCAACGGTTGCGCTGCCGCCGGTGGACAGAGCCTGTCCGTTGATGCTCACGGGCTCGCCGTTTCCAGACACCGCTGTGACTAGCGTAGATGTTGCTCCGCTATCATTTTGCAGCGTATAGGTATAGTTCGTTCCGTTGGCGGTAAAATCGCCGAGTCCCACTGCCAGACCTTCAAAGGTCAGAAGGTCATCACCGGGCACTGCGGCTCGCACCACTACGCGGGTGCCAAGCTGGGAGAAGGTGACGGTTTCCGTCCGGAAGGTTTCCCCGGAGATGGCACCGCCAATACCGGTCTTTTTCGTTTCCAGAACGGTCCCGGCAGCATCCAGCAGCGTGGCTACCAGCGTTGCGCTAGTCTGAGACTGCAGGGAGTTGTTGCGCAGGGTAATGGCTGCGGTGCTGTGACCGTTGCCGTCGTTCCCCTGTGTCACATCCATCGTCATCCGCTCTCCGGTGCGGGCCAGTGCGCCGGTCATATGGACGCTGGCCTCGCTGTCACTGCCGTCATACTCCGGCAGGCGCTGATTGCTTCCCGTTCCACCGATCTGACCTTCCGCCCACGCCTCGGCGTACAGATAGGTACCCACATTGGGGATCTCGGTTTTGCCAATGGAGTTCATATACTTGCCCAGATCATAGGTCAGGTCCAGTGTAAAGGTTCCCTGATCGATGCGGGCGAGGGCGCTGTCTTCGGAAATGGTGATTTCATTACCGCTAACCGATACGCCGTTTGTGGTGCAGGCTACATCTGCATGTTTGGTATGTAGATCATCCGCATAGAACGCAAGCTTCACCTTGCGGTTCTTTCCGCCGGCCAGAGTGGCGGCAGAGGAATTATAGAGAGTCATGCGCATCGTGCGCTTGCCGGCACTCTCCGCAATCACTTCCATTTGCGAGATGCCAATGTCGGGATAATCCAGATACACTGTGCCTTTTTCGTTGATGCCGCCGGCGGCGGTGATGGTATAGCTCGGGTTGGTCACGAGGTTCCCCACATTGTGCCAGACGGTAAGGGTGGTGCTTTCATTGGGCAGCAGTGTTTCCGTAAGGGTGGCGGTTTCTCCGCTTCCAATGCTGACCTTTAGGTTTGTCACATCGTTCAGCCCGGTGTTGCGGATGGTAAAGCGAATGGGTGTCAGGCTGTTCAACGCCAGCGTTGCATAATCCACACCGATCTGTTCCACTGCCACCGCATCGGTGACAAAATCAGAGGTAGCGGTACAGAGGTTCGTTTTCTCACCCGGAACGGTCACTCCGCCGATTACCTCCTGGTTTTCATCGTCATAGAAGGTGGCCTGAATGACAGCCTGCACCTGATTGCTGCCGCTGACATAGGCATCAAAGTGGTCAGCAAGCGTGCGATCCGGCAACTCTGCCAGTTCCAATGGTGCGGAGAGAGTGTAGGTATTTGTGGCATAACGCAGCTTGGCCGCCTTCAAAATGCCGTGATCTACCGCGCCGTTGGCGTCATTGACAGTCTCATTCCAGACGATGGTAAGATCATTGAGGCTGCGATGATCCCCGCTGAGGGAAGCGAAGCGGAAGTCTCCGCCCACGACGGCGTTGCCGCTGCTGGTCAGGGCAGACAGAGAGCCGGGGAAACTGTTGGACATGGTGCCGCTGCCGTCCACAGCCAACAGCTGAATATCGCTGCTGCCGTCTCGGACACTGTGCCAACCGATGACAAATCGGTCATCCCCGCTGCCGAAGTTTGCTGCAACGACCTGGGGGTTTTCGTCAAGATTGCTGTCACAGGTCGCCAGCATGGCTGTACCAGGAGTTCCGTCAGCAGCCACGGTACAATAGGCGATCTCGTAGGCGGAGGTATCTCCGGTTCCGCTGCGGTCCAGCGAGTAAACCGCCATAGCGGTTCCGTCGGGCAGCATGGCCGCCTGCAACGCCTTCACGCTGCCGGTAGCACCGTTATAAAGCATTTTGGCATTGCTCCAGTCGCCGTTACTGCTGTCATAGCAACTGTACATGATACAATCTCTGGTCGTGAAGTTCAGCAGGTTGCTGCCCTGCGTACCGGGATCGGGGGTGTAGACGCTGCGCCAGAACACGATGGCCTTGCCGTCGCCGCCCACTGCCGTGGCTGGGGCCAGATCCGGCGTGCCGTCGTTGGTTAGGCGGGTGGAAGTCCAGGTTATGCCGTTATAGACGGACACTACGATCTCCGTGCTGTTCATCAGCAGGTTTTGTTCTTCCAATGTCACGGGATCACCGGCATTTTTACCCGGCAGGTCGGTGCCCATGCGAACCCAAGCCGCCGCCGCGAAGCGGTCAGTACCGGACAAAGAAACGCTCGTGTCGCCGTAGCCGGAGAACCCTGTGGGATCGTCAATTTGGCGGGAGACAGTATAGCCGCCGACATTGAGGGTGGAGAAATGCGCCCGGCTGTCGTAAATACTGCTGCTGTTGCCGTCGTTGATGTAGGCCAATACCTTCCCGTCATCGCTGAGCTGCGGATAGGATGTGGGGTTGGCATTGGTCTGGATGTTTTCCAGCCCACCGGTGGAGTTCAGAGAGGCCAGCATCATCCGCTGTTGGGGCTGGCCCCAAGTACGGGCATATTGCTCCAGATAGTCACGGCTTTGGAGCGTTGCACTGCCGGAAGCCACCTGCATTCCGCTCTGGGCCGCCGCCATCCGCAGCGAGGCAAGGCTCAGCCCACTGGTGGCGCTATTCCAGTAGTCGTCGATTGTTTTCCAGTCATTAAAAGTCTTGGTGGCTCCAAGGGTTCCGGAGGCGATCACCGCCTCGTAGGAGATAAACAGGAAGCTGGCCACGAATTTGATTCCCACTTCGCTTTGGATCCCCAGGGCCTGACCGTTGATCTGGCGCTTTGTCTCGTCGGCAAGATAGGTGCGGGAAAGGAACTTATTCTGACTGTCCACATCCAAATTGCCGAATAGGCCGATCTTCAGCGCCACGACCGAATAGTCAAAGCCAATGCCGCCAAACGCGTGGACATAGGCGTTGATACGCAGCGTGGTCAAAAAGTCATTCACTGCCGTGGCTGTGGGATCGCTCCAGGCAAGTTCTGTACCCTCGCCCTGCTGGCCGTAGCGCACTGCGGTACGGAAATCCAGCTGAATGGCACCGCCCAGCTCAAAGGTTGCTGTCAACGGCACGGGGCCAGCCATGGCGTTCACGCTGAAGGAGAAGCCCACGCCAACGCCGGCGGTAAAGCCGCCGCCTACGGTGAAAACCTCCCACTCCTTTTTTTCGGCGTTATAGCGGATTTCCGCTTCGTAAAAGCCCTCCAACTGCAAGTTGAGATCCGTGCTGGTGACATTGTCGGCCAAGGAGTTGGTTTTGTAGTCCCCCTTGGGATCATAGGTTCCCTGGGCCATCTGGCTCAGATCCCCGGTACCGGGCACGCCCACTTCCAGGTTCTGCGTCAGCACATTCGCACCCAAGGCCACGCCGTCCTCGGAATAGTCCATGTCCTCCATCTCCAGCGTATTGTACCCGGCCCAAATCATGGCACGGAACACGGAGGGATCTTCGCTGGGGGTGATAATCATTTTGAACACGGAAGTGTCCACCGGACCGCTCAGATCATCCAGCCGTCCGGTCAGCACCTTGAGAATGTTACTATCGCCCACTCCGCCAAAGTCAACGTCATTCACTCCACTGGAGTCCTTCATCGTTGCCAGAATACCGGTGACGCGGTCATCCTCTGTCACCTTGGGCACTCGGGTCAGATCAACGACCCGGAAGGGCATTATTTTCTCTTGCAGCAGGCTGCCGTTCAGGCTCAGCTGCGTTTTCATACCCACATCCTTGCCGTCGGCGATCCATCCAGAGGTGGTCATGGTGGCCTCGGTGAGGGTCAGATCGTTTTCCGCTACAGGGATGGATGAGAAGGGATACTGCTTGGTACTGCTGCTCTGGGCGGCAGGAAGAACGCCGTATTCGTCCGCCAGCTTGAGACTGTAATTCTTCGCGTTGGCAATCTTCTCGCCCCAGAGGAACATGGTGGTGTGCAGGGTTGCTGTTTTAAAGCTACTGTTAGGTCCAATCTTCCCGGTCGAGTTGCGGACATCCACCTTCTGACCGTTGGCAAGACCGTAATCAACGCTTTGCGCCACAATGAAGGGTTTGTTTTCCTCCCCCTTCGGCACGCGCTCCAGAGAAACAACGCCCTCTGCGGTGCGCATTACTTCGTCCACGCCCAGCTTGCCGTTGACGGTCAGCAGCAGCGGATAGTACTTGTCGCCGTCAATTGCGCTGATCTCCAGAATGTACTCCAGCTGATCCAGAGCGGAAAGCGCCGTGGTGTTGCTCTCGCCCTTTTCGGCCGACCAGAACTGGGTGGAATCCAGATAGACGGTTATATTTCCCGCCGCATCCGTGGTATAGGTGTCACCGGTGATGCCGCTGACAAGTGCTCCTGCCTTGGAGCCCAACAGAGCTGTCTCGCAGTAGCCTCCGTTTTTATAAACGCCGCCGCGAACGGTCACCGTCTTGTTCGCCAGCGGATCGCCGCCCGGCGTGATGAGCGTCACAGATGCCCGGGCGACTCGCCGAAGGCTGAAGGTATTCAAGGGATAAAGCTGCAGTTTTGTGGCATCCCGCTCGCCGGAACGCAGATTTTCTTTATAGATGGTGCCCAGATAAATATCCGCGCCGGAGCCGGACCGCAGAGACACCTCACTGGCGATTCCGTTGGGTTCGTAAAGCGCCAGCACGCCTTCACTGTTGGTCGTGACCGTTTTGGGCACACCTTTGCCGTCGGTGTATTGCAGCGTAGTTTCCGCTGCAGGCGTCAGCTGGAAGAGATAGAACTTATTTTGCAGCGTTTTCGCTGTCACCTGTACGGCGGCGCTCATGCCCGTGGCGGCATGGGTAGCCGTGACGGTTGCGGTGCCGTTGGCCAAGCCGGACAGCGCCATTTTGGTTTCGGGAAGGTAGGAATCAAAGGAGAAGTTTCTGATGTCCTCATACAGTCCGCCCTGCTTGTAGTTGACGGAAATGGCATTGTTGTTGCTGGAGAGCCACCGGATGCCGTCTTTAAAGGAGTTCCATCCGTACTCGTCATAGTTGATGCCTATGTACTCGATCAGCCCCAACTCCTGGCGCAGCTGCAAAATTTTAGCTGTATCGGTGGGCAGGGTGCCGCTGACCTTGGAGGTATTGTCCATGGTCAGTGCAGAAATTGTCTTTCCTTTGTCGTTCTGCACCTTCAGTGCGTCGGCATCGTAGACATACAGTGGGAAGGAGTCGGTGCTGGGAGATTCCTCACCGGGATTCTCCACGCTCAAAACCACTTGATAGGTGTCCTTTAGATTGCCGGCTGTCACACTCCGTAGTGATAGGGAGTAACTTCCGGAGGTACCGGATAGGCGCTCACTGGCCACCACTTGGGTGTTTTTGTCCTCTGTGACCCGGGTAATGGTTAGCGTAGGCAGTTGAGAGGCCCCGTCAGTGGCGTTTTCCACCGACCAGTCAATATTGACGGCGCCGTCGGTATCCTTGAGGTAAATGCTCCGGGGCGGAGTCAGCTTGGCCGTGGCAGGTGGTGCCTGCACGATGATCCAGGAAAGTGCCGACAGGCGGACGTTCTCACCCTTGGCGTTGGGGTGCGGCATGGAAACCAATACCGTGTAGGCAGGGGTATTGCCGTTGGAGAGCTTGGAGAGCACATTCTCCGGGATCCGCACGCTGTTTTTATCCTTGCCGGCGGTATAAGTCGCAACGGGATCGCGGCCGCTCAGCGCCGCCTTATTCGCGTAGTTGCCCTCATACAGGTCAATCCTGTAATTGAACTCTTTGTTCGGTGCCATCAGCGCGGCGTTGGAGCTCCACAGCACGGTGGCGGGCTGATTTACCCGCGTCACGATGGACGAGCCGCCGGGAATCACCAGTGCTAAGGAATCGCCTGCCGTTACGGTATAGGGCTTTGACTGGCCCGTCACATCATCGGCAGTGTCCTCAGTCCCGTTGTCCGCCGTAAAGGTAAAGGTGACGGTTCCCACCTTGGTTCCTGTGGTGGCAACAACGCCGGTATCCTCGTTGATGGTGGCAATGAGCGTGTCACTGCTGCTCCATTTGCCGGTGGTGCAGCTTGCCTGCACACCGCCTGCCCCCAAAACCTCTGCCTTAAGCGTGGGGCGGGCGGTTTCGGCGAGGGAAATCGTATAGTCGGCGTCATTCGCTTCCGGGACGATGTTCACCGTGCTCACGGAAACTTTCTTTGGCACCGTGAACTGCCGGGTCAGGGGAAGAACATTCACCCACTTAGGAGCGTCTTTCGTGCCCTCGTTGGCCTGCAGCGTCACCGTATAGGTGTGGGTGTAAACTGCGGGTGCGATTGCATAGTCGCTAATGGTGAAGGCTTCCTTCTCTGTGTCCAGATAGACCTGCAGATGGATTGGTTCAACCTCGGAGTCGTACCTCAGTTCGAGGCGGAAAGGGGCTTGCTTCGGCTCTGAGCCTGCCGGGGTGTGATAATCGCTGTATACGGTCTTGTAGGCCTGCTCCATGTTGGCGTTCATCGTGAACGATGCCTTGCCGCTGTCGTAGTCGGCGGTCAGTGCGGTGGGGGCGTTGCGCATCAAGACGCTCTTCAGCGTAACGCCGGTAATCGGCTCGCTTGGATATTGCGTGGTATCCAGCGTATGACCGAAAACATCTTTCACACCGGTCATACCATTGACGGTGACCGTGGTGTCATCCACATCCTGCACTGGGTACCAGAGCATTGCCGTGACGCCGTAGTCGTTCATGGAAAGCTCAGCGGCGGTATACTCTTTACCATTGATGGCCACGCGGGCGTTTCTAAGATCCACGAACTCATTAAAGGTAACTGTGATGGGCACGTGCTGTCCGCTGGCATAGGTTCCCTCCGGGGCTGTGACGCTTTGAATGGTGGGGGCGTCCGTGTCCAACAGCTTGGCGGTGACGTTGCTGTTCTGGGTGGTGGCGTAGGAATTTGGGATGTCGCCCTGTACATTTTTCGTATACAGACGGAAGGGCAGATAGTACCGCTGATCTCCTCTGTTTTGCGTGGTAGACTGCAGGGAGATGCTGACCGTTTCGCCCTTTTTAATCGTACAGTCCAGTGCTCTCGTTCTGTCGCCGCTGAGATTCAGAGATGTTCCATTGAACTTGTACTCCGTCAGATAGAACGGGGCATAGGGTTGTGTGGCACTATTATAGCCATACGGCGCATTGCCGGTATAGGCAGCTACGCTGGTACTCCAGTTAAACTTGATGCTGGCGTCGATTTGGTATGGCTGATAAAATTGGGAGGAGCCGCTGGGAAGCACCGAGTTGCGGGCACCCTCCAAAATTCCGATGGTATCGCTTAGCGCAACGAAGTCCTGATTGTTGGCACCGTCGCGGACATTGTATTTATCTGCCAGCAAAGGAATAAACATATCCCCCTGTATTGTGCTTGTACTTTCGTATCTTTCCTCATAGTTCGGCGCGGTCATTGATGTTTTTATTGCGGGGGCGCCAACCGTCTTTTTCAGCTTGAGCTGACAGTGGTCGGCATAACCGGTGCCGTCATAGAACACCAGATTTTCCGCATCGTAAAATTCAATCATCCCCAGCAGGTCGCCATAGGAATAAGAATTCGCGAGCCAGTCCGGGTTCCCTCCTCTGGTTGTAACCTTGACAGTGATTTTACAACCACCTAAACTGGAATACGGGACGTCATACTTATAGGTCAGCCTGTAGGACCCGTCGCTTTGCTCGACCCCTTTCGTCTCGCCTATCGAGACCTCCACACCGGTGATATACTCGCTGAGCCGGCCTTTTTTAATGCGGTAGGAAAAGCCGACCGGTTTTCCGCAGTATACAGTAAAAGTCCCGGAGCTCCATTCCTTGTTTGCGAGATTATCCAGCGTTTGGCTCATCATGCCGCTCATATCCACCGTCTCAACGCCCACAGGCGCTGTGGCAGAGGCGGAATACTGCAAACTGATGCCCTGCAGCTCCAGCTGCTCCATCAGGCTATTGAGATTCTCCAGTGCTTCCCCGGTAAACTCCCTGCCGGAGAAATAGGTGTCCTTGATCCGCTGCAGCTCCTGTTCGATTTGGATCATGGTCTTCAAATCGCCCAGCGCCACCGGAGTCCCATCCACGTCGGCTATACGGGTGAGATCCGTGTCGGGTTTTTCCAGCAGCTCCATGACAGCCGCCAGTGTCAACACCTGGCCGTCCAGCGTGATGGTTTGATCCACCTTGAAATTGCCGGCTTCATCCAGCAGCCCCAAAGCTTTCAGCATGGAAAGCACTTGGTCACTGCTACCGCCGGTCAAGGCGGAGAGCTGCTCCAAAATCGCCTGATTTTCCTCAGGTGTGTTGCCCAGCGAATCGCTCACCGATGCAAACGCAGTTGTCGGCAGCATGGTCAGCACCATGCTGCATAGAAGCAAGATACTGAGTATTCGTTTTTTCATTGGTTTTTCTCCTCCTTTTCGTATCGGGCGGGCTTATCCGCTCCGCCTTTTTTCTGTTTTTCTCTGTTTCTGAGCCGAAAGCACAGCGCAGTGATCGCTGCCGCCGCAGCAAAGGAGACGACGCCCACCAGCACATAGCCGCCTGCGTCCTCCCGCAGCAGCATCGCGCCGAAGCTGCCCCATGCGGCGGTCTGTCCATGCACTGCAAATGCGTCCACCGCCTGCGTCAGCGCTACGCACAGCAGCATACACGCTGCGGAGAGGCTTATTGCCTCGCGCCGCTGCCTCCGGCGGGTGTTTTCCCGCACCCGCTGCTTGACGAGTGCGAC
>ERZ773112.823-NODE-823-length-19542-cov-4.827269_pt1 | contig 19542 bp, 16 predicted proteins | sample MGYA00580566_ERZ773112 | MGnify/ENA primary metagenome ERZ773112 (study PRJEB29015, sample SAMEA2737842) | human gut metagenome | biome: human gut; feature: human-associated habitat; material: faeces | place: China | collected 2012 ... | reverse complement strand
GAACCAGCAGATGCTTTTGGGGGCGATAGCTCGTGAGCATTTGGTATCTTCGCCGCTGTAATCTGCGATGCAGGTACTGCATGCCGGATGGCGCAAAGTGGATTCCTATGTCAGAAATCCTGACTTATGAGGAGATTGAACGAATCTGCAGGGAGGCTGTCCGGATCGGGATTACCAGGTTTAAGATTACCGGAGGGGAGCCTCTGGTCAGAAAAGGATGCGCAGATCTGATCCGGATGATCCGGCAGATTCCGGGCACAGAAGAAGTAACAATGACGACAAATGGGGTTCTTCTGGGTGAGAATCTGGAAGATCTTCTTGCAGCGGGGCTGGATGCGGTGAATATCAGTCTGGATACACTGATTCCGGAAAAATATCAGGAGATTACCGGGGCAGATGAACTGGAAAGAGTCAGAAAATCCATTTTCATGGCAGAAAAAAGCGAGATCCGGGTAAAGATCAACACGGTCCTGCAAAAAGGAGTCAATGATGAGGAATGGAAAAGTCTGGCAGAGTTGGCGAAAAAGAACAAGCTGGATGTCCGTTTTATTGAATTGATGCCGATTGGACAGGGAAGAGCAGAGAATGGCATTTCCGGTGCCTGGGTGCTTGGAAAACTGAAAGAAGCTTATGGAATAGAAGGAGAGTTTTATCCGTTAGAGGGACGATTTGGGAACGGACCTGCTGTGTATTATCAACTGCCTGGTTTTCAGGGGAAAATCGGTCTGATCAGTGCATTGCATGGAAAATTCTGTGACAGATGTAACCGGATCCGGATGACATCAACCGGAAAGTTAAAAGCGTGTCTGTGCTATGCAGATACTATCTCCGTTTTTGAGGCAGCAAGACACGGATCGGAAGAAGAAATCCGGAAATGTCTCGAACAGGCGATCCGTGGAAAACCGAAGATGCATCATTTTGAGGAGCAGAACTTTATTACAGAACAGAAAAATATGTCACAGATCGGAGGATAAACATAAAAATGGGAAGACTGAAGGGAATCTGCATCAGTGAAAAGAGAGGAACCGAAAAACATGAGGTTCGTGAAGCCATGGTCAAAATGGACTGGGGGATTGAAGGAGATGCGCATGGTGGAAAATGGCATCGTCAGATCAGTCTGCTTTCCGATGAAAAGATTCAGGAATTTCGTGCAAAAGGGGCAGAAGTTGCGTATGGTGCATTTGGTGAAAATCTGATCGTGGAGGGATTTGATTTTCGCGCGCTTCCGGTTGGAACAAGATTTCATATCGGAGATGTGGTACTTGAGATGACACAGATTGGAAAAGAATGCCACAGTCATTGTCAGATTTATAAGAGAATGGGTGACTGCATTATGCCAAGAGAGGGCGTTTTTGCAGAAGTCGTCACCGGAGGTCATATCAAGGTAGGAGATGAAGTTGTCATGGAACAGGTGAAAAGTGACCGTCCATTTTCAGCGGCAGTTATTACTTTAAGTGATAAAGGCTCTGTCGGAGAACGAGAAGACAAAAGCGGACCCATGATTGTCGAAATGTTGAAAGATGCCGGATATGATATTAAAGAAACGATTTTATTACCGGATGAGCAGAAAAAACTGGAAAAAGAGCTGATCAGACTGGCTGATCAGAGACAGCTTAATGTGATCTTCACCACCGGAGGAACAGGATTCTCCGAGCGGGACCGGACACCGGAGGCGACGGTAAATGTCTGTGACCGAATGGCAAACGGAATAGCAGAGGCAATCCGGAATTATTCGATGACGATCACAAAGCGTGCTATGTTCAGCAGAGCTGTATCAGGTATCCGAAAAAAAACGCTGATCATCAATCTCCCGGGAAGTCCCAAAGCAGTACAGGAAGCACTGGAGTTTCTGCTTCCTGAACTTGGACATGGGCTTGGAATCCTCCGGGGAACAGAAGGCGAATGTGCCAGAAAATAAAGAGGTTAAAAATCATGAGTGGATTTACACATTTTAACGAAGATGGTAATGCAGTGATGGTAGATGTGGGGGAAAAGGCTGAGACAAAAAGAGAAGCACTTGCATCCGGGGTGATCCGCATGTCGGAAGAATGCTTTCAGAAAGTAAAGGAAGGCAGCATGAAAAAAGGAGATGTTCTTGGCGTAGCAAGAATTGCCGGGATCATGGGTGCAAAAAAGACAGCAGAACTGATTCCGCTGTGCCATCTGTTAAACCTTACCAAAGTCGAGATTGATTTTGAATATCTGGAAGAAGAGCATGGGATCCGGGCAATCTGCCACACGGCATGTACTGGCAGGACCGGTGTGGAAATGGAAGCACTGACTGGGGTAAATACCGCTCTTCTTACAATCTATGATATGTGCAAGGCGGTTGACCGGGGAATGGAGATCAGAGAAATCCATCTGCTTGAAAAGTCCGGTGGAAAAAGCGGGAAATGGGTACGTTAAACGTATTTTAATTTCTGGTAAAAAAAGTAAATATCTTCAACGATTAACAGTTGAAAAAACACGGCTGATGGTCTATAATAGGCTTTAGAAAACCTGGAATGTTCGAGACTTCCGTATTTTTGAACCTACAATACTTTAAACGGGATTCTTATATCTCTGTAATATGTCAGGCCCTCATTGCGCAGGGGAAGGCAGAAAAGCAGATGCGGTCGCCCACCTAGCGGAGTGCTAGGAGTCAAAAAACGGAAAACGGCATTTCGGGGGACTACAAAAGATAAAGGACAGTTGCGAGAGCAACTGTTTTTTTGGGTTTTCAAAGAAGTGAAAATGTGATAAACTATTTTGAAAAATGAAACTGCCGATAAGATAAATGGAGTTATTATATGATGAAAACGATAAACAAGATTCGGGAAATTACAGGGCAGGTGTCACAAAAGCATGTGGGAGCATACGCGGCCCAGTCTGCTTATTTTTTTGTGCTGAGTATGATCCCGATTATTTTGCTGCTTCTTGCTATCATACAATATACTCCGGTGACAAAAGCAGATGTTATGACTGCAGTGGTAAATTTGTTTCCGGAGACAAATATGCAGGATTTTATGGTTGGCATTGTAAATGAAGTATATAACCAGTCGAAGACGGTCATTCCGATTACTGCGATTGTAGCATTGTGGTCAGCAGGTAAAGGAGTACTTGCGGTTAGTACAGGACTGAACTGTGCATATGAGCTTCGTGAGACACGAAATTATGTATTTTTAAGAATCCGGGCATCCATCTATACGATCCTGTTCATTGCAGCAATTGTGATGGCTCTGGTACTTTCTGTGTTTGGTAATAATATCAGTATTTTTATATATCACAAAATTCCGTTTCTTGCGGAGACGACGGATATGATCATGCGTTTGAGAACGGTGATTTCATTTGTTGTTATGACTGGAATTTCGCTTCTGGTATATCACTTTTTGCCGAACCGGAAGCTTCCGTTCCGGGATTTGATTCTGGGATCTATTTTCTGTTCTCTGGGATGGCTGGTGATCTCGTTTGTTTTTTCAATGTACCTGACAATCTTCAAAGGATTTTCCGGTCTGTACGGAAGTATGACGGCGATCATTCTTGTGATGCTGTGGCTGTATTTCTGTATGTATGTGATGCTGCTGGGAGGGCTTATTAACTGTATCTGGGTAGATGCAAAGCGGGATATCCTGGAAAAGGATTAGTTCTGCAAAAAGCAGCATCCAGGTTCCGGAATATGATTTTGCGTAGATAAACGGTGAATCTATCAGATAAAACCGCTTGACATAAAAAAATCATATGTTACAATAATTAAGTATATGACATATCATAAAAGCAATGACCGTGTAAGTAGTGAACTGTTTTCCGACAGAGAAGGAGAATCCCCGGCTGTAAGTTCTCCCCGGTTCAGGCAGGAAACGAATTTCCCACGTGAGCTGCGTTTTTGAAAATAAAGTAGAAAACGACGTCCCTGCACGTTACGCAGTCCGAGTGCCTGTTATTCAAATAGCAGGAAACAGGGTGGTACCGCGATTTATCTCGTCCCTTTTTAGGGGCGATTTTTTTTATATATTAGGAAAGTGTTCTTTCCTAATATATAAAAACGCTCCGCGAGGATGTGCACTGCGGCGTATAAGGAAGATGTCACAAGCGATCGCCGCAGGTGCCAGAATGTGCCAAAGCACATTCTTTTTTCTTCCACAGGAAATTTTATTTCCTGTTATAGTCGCAAATGAATAGCCAAAACAAGTTTTAAGGAGGATATCATGAAAGAAAGACTTGAGAGCATCAAACAGGAAGCCATTAAGCAGATCCAGGCTTCTGATGTACCGGAGAAATTAAATGATGTACGTGTCAAATTCCTTGGTAAAAAAGGAGAACTGACAGCCGTATTAAAAGGAATGAAAGATGTAGCTCCGGAAGAACGTCCGAAGGTAGGACAGCTTGTGAATGAGACAAGAGCTGCTATCGAAGAACTTCTTGATGAGACAAAGAAGAAAATGGATGCTGCAATCCGTGAAGAAAAATTAAAACAGGAAGTTATTGACGTAACACTTCCTTCCAAGAAAAATACAGTAGGTCATCGTCATCCGAATACGATCGCTCTGGAAGAAGTAGAACGTATCTTCATCGGTATGGGATATGAAGTTGTGGAAGGACCGGAAGTAGAATATGACCTTTACAACTTTGAAAAACTGAATATTCCTGCAGATCATCCGGCAAAAGATGAACAGGATACATTCTATATCAACAAAGACATCGTGCTTCGTACCCAGACATCACCGGTTCAGGCACGTGTGATGGAACAGGGCAAGCTCCCGATCCGTATGATCGCACCGGGACGAGTATTCCGTTCTGACGAAGTGGATGCAACTCATTCACCATCCTTCCATCAGATCGAAGGACTGGTAATCGATAAAAATATTTCCTTTGCTGACTTGAAGGGAACTCTGGAAGTATTTGCAAAAGAACTTTTCGGACCGGATACCAAGACAAAATTCCGTCCGCATCATTTCCCATTCACAGAGCCAAGTGCAGAAGTAGACGTATCATGCTTCAAGTGTGGCGGAAAAGGCTGCCGTTTCTGTAAAGGATCAGGATGGATTGAAATCCTTGGCTGTGGTATGGTTCACCCACACGTACTCGAAATGTGCGGAATCGATCCGGAAGAATACACTGGATTTGCATTCGGAGTAGGACTTGAAAGGATCGCCCTTCTCAAATACGAGATCGACGACATGCGCCTCCTCTACGAGAACGATATCAGATTCTTAAAGCAATTCTAGTGAGCACAAAATCAAAGAGCAGCGCGGAGAGCTGCTGGATTTTGGAGTCTGAATAAGGGAAATTTATAAACAAATCAGAAGGAGATATAAAATGGATACTTCATTATCATGGATTAAAGCGTATGTTCCGGAACTTGACGTAACAGCGCAGGAATATACAGATGCAATGACTCTTTCCGGAACAAAGGTAGAAGGTTTTACAAAGCTGGATGCTGATCTGGATAAGATCGTAGTAGGACAGATTGAGAAAATTGAGAAACATCCGGACGCAGATAAACTGATCATCTGTCAGGTAAATGTAGGAACAGAGACCGTACAGATTGTTACAGGTGCTCCGAACGTAAAAGAAGGAGACAAGGTACCGGTTGTTCTGGATGGCGGACGCGTTGCGGGCGGACATGAGCCTGGGCAGAGAGTAGAAGGCGGAATCAAGATCAAAAAAGGAAAACTTCGTGGAGTCGACAGCTACGGAATGATGTGTTCCATCGAAGAACTTGGTTCAGACAGAAATATGTATCCGGAAGCACCGGAATATGGAATCTACATTTTTGATGATGACGCAGTTGTCGGAGAAAGTGCAGTAAAGGCACTCGGACTGGATGATGTCGTATTTGAATACGAGATCACCTCCAACCGTGTAGACTGCTTCAGCGTGGTTGGTATCGCAAGAGAAGTTGCAGCTACATTCCACAAAGAATTCAAGCCACCGGTTGTAACATCAACCGGAAATGATGAAGATGTCAATGATTACATCAAAGTAAAAGTAGAAAATACAGACCTTTGCCCACGTTACTGTGCAAGAGTCGTAAAAAATATCAAGATCGGACCTTCACCGAAATGGATGCAGAGAAGACTTTCTTCCGTAGGAATCCGTCCGATCAACAACCTTGTTGATATCACAAACTATGTAATGGAAGAATACGGACAGCCAATGCATGCTTATGATCTGGATACCATCGCAGGTCATCAGATCATCGTCCGCAATGCCCAAAAAGGAGAAAAATTCGTAACACTGGATGGTCAGGAAAGAGAAATGGATGATTCTGTTCTGATGATCTGTGATGGCGAAAAAGCGGTAGGTATTGCCGGAATCATGGGTGGCGAAAATTCCATGATCACTGACAATGTACAGACCATGTTATTTGAAGCTGCATGCTTCGATGGAACCAACATCCGTAAATCCAGCAAGAAAGTCGGACTTCGTACCGATGCATCCGGTAAATTTGAAAAGGGACTGGATCCGAATAATGCAGAGGATGCAATCAACCGTGCCTGCCAGCTGATCGAAGAAATGGGAGCCGGTGAAGTTGTCGGAGGAATGGTTGATGTATACAGCAAGAAAAAAGAACCTGTACGTGTACCATTTGATGCCGACAAGATCAATGCACTTCTCGGAACAGACATCCCGGAAGAAGATATGATTAAATATTTTGAAAAGATCGACCTGGAATATGATGCAGAAGCAAAAGAAGTGATCGCACCAACCTTCCGTCATGACTTATTCCGTATCGCCGATCTTGCGGAGGAAGTAGCAAGATTCTACGGATATGATAATATCCCGACTACACTGCCTACAGGTGAAGCTACAACTGGTAAGCTTTCTTTCAAGCTTCGTGTGGAAGAAGTAGCAAGAAATATTGCAGAATTCTGTGGATTCAGTCAGGGAATGACTTATTCATTTGAAAGCCCGAAGGTATTTGACAAGCTCCTCCTCGACAAGGATGATCCGATGCGTCAGGCAATCCAGATCATGAACCCGCTTGGAGAAGATTACAGTGTCATGCGTACAACATCTCTGAATGGTATGCTGACATCTCTTGCAACAAACTACAACAGAAGAAATAAAAATGTCCGTCTGTACGAGCTTGGAAATATTTATCTTCCAAAGGCACTTCCACTGACAGAACTGCCGGACGAAAGAATGCAGTTTACACTTGGAATGTACGGAGATGGAGACTTCTTCAGTATGAAAGGTGTTGTAGAAGAGTTCTTTGAAAAAGTCGGACTTCATAAGAAAGAAACCTATGATCCAAATGCAGGAAAGAACTTCCTTCATCCGGGACGTCAGGCAAACATCGTTTACGATGGAAAGGTTGTCGGATACATGGGTGAGGTTCATCCGGAAGTTGCTGATATCTATGGAATCGGTGAAAGAGCATACGTTGCTGTCATTGATATGCCACAGATCACAGAGCTTGCAACATTTGAAAGAAAATACGAAGGAATTGCAAAATACCCGGCAGTCAGCCGTGATATCAGTATGGTAATGCCAAAATCCATCCTGGTAGGACAGGTTGAAGAAGTGATCGAGAACAAGGGTGGCGCTTATCTGGAAAGCTATAAGCTGTTCGATATCTATGAAGGCGCTCAGATCAAGGCAGGCTTCAAGTCTGTTGCTTACTCTATCACATTCCGTGCAAAAGATAAGACTCTGGAAGAAGCTGACATTTCAGCTGCTATGAACCGTATCTTAAAGGCACTGGAGGAAATGGGTATCGAGCTTCGTAAGTAGGCGAAAAGAGGTCAAAAGAATGAAACGACAGGATTTTTATTTTGATTTACCGGAAGAGCTGATCGCGCAGGATCCGCTTGAAGACAGATCCAGTTCCAGACTGCTTGTTCTTGATAAAAAAACCGGTGCAACCAGTCATCACATTTTCCGTGAGATCAAAGATTATCTCAAACCGGGAGACTGCCTTGTGATCAATGATACCAAGGTCATCCCGGCAAGACTGATCGGTGAAAAAGAAGGAACCGGCGGAAAAGTCGAAGTGCTTCTTTTGAAACGAAAAGGAAATGATGTCTGGGAAACACTTGTAAAACCAGGAAAGAAGATGAAACCCGGAGCAAGAGTCAGCTTCGGGGACGGTCTTCTGAAAGGGGAAGTTCTGGAGGTTGTAGAGGAAGGAAACCGTCTGATCCATTTTGAATACGAAGGAATTTTTGAAGAGATTCTGGATCAGCTTGGACAGATGCCGCTTCCGCCTTACATCACCCACCAGCTGGAGGACAAGAATCGTTACCAGACCGTGTATGCAAAGCATTCCGGATCTGCGGCTGCTCCGACGGCAGGACTGCATTTTACACCGGAGCTTCTGGAAGAAATCAAAGCAGAAGGTGTGGAGATTGCGCATGTAACGCTTCATGTCGGACTTGGAACTTTCCGTCCGGTAAAAGCGGATGATATTCTGGATCACCATATGCATTCGGAATTCTACCGGATCGAGGCATCTGAGGCAGAAAAGATCAACCGTGCAAAAGAGAGCGGACATCGGGTGATCTGCGTCGGAACGACAAGCTGCCGGACCGTAGAATCTGCGGCTGATGAAAACGGAAAGTTAAAAGAGTGCAGTGGATGGACAGAGATTTTCATCTATCCGGGCTATAAATTCAAGGTACTGGACTGCCTGATCACGAACTTCCATTTACCGGAGTCAACGCTGATCATGCTGGTAAGTGCGCTTGCCGGAAGAGAGCATGTGCTTGCGGCATATGAAGAAGCAGTTAAAGAGAGATATCGATTCTTCAGCTTTGGGGATGCGATGTTTATAGAATAGACGCAGAATCTGACAAATGTGAGGTTTATGTCAGGGAACAGGGAATCATAAGATATGAACCGGAGAACGGGATTGTTCAAGTCATGTACAACTTTGAAAAATCTTGTTCTCCGGTTTTTGTATAGACTGGAAACGATTGAGTTTAAAAATCTTATTGAATAAATGTCTATAGAGAATGCTGTTTTATCCGGCAGAGATAAACAGAACAGATTTGCCGATTCTGCAAAAGTATAGTAAGATGGTGTAAGTGCCAAAAGCATGAATGGTATAGTAATGGAGAAATCTGGGCACATACTAAGACGAAAAGGTTATAAAAACAAGATTGCAAAAGGAGACAGAAGATGGACTACGCAGAATATATCAGAGAAAGAAACGAAAAAAATAACTTTGGGAAATAAAGTCAGGTGGATATTCGTAATTTGTTTTGCTGTTTGATTTGGTTAAAAAGCGGACAGAAATGCATTGAGAATTGAGGAGTAGCAGAAAATGGGCATATTTGAGGAGGCAGCAATTTTCCGGGGCGTCACGAAGGAGGACGCCAGACAGATGCTGAACTGTCTGAATCCGGTAGAAAAGACTTATAAAAAAGATGAAATCATTTACCATGCCGGGGATGAGGTTACTTCAATGGGCGTGGTTCTTTCCGGCAGCGTGTTCATTGAGAATGATGATATCTGGGGGAATCACAGCATTCTGGACCGGGCTGGAAGAGGTGAGATTTTTGCAGAAACATATGCAGCGATTCCGGGGCAGAAGCTGATGGTTAATGTAGTTGTGGCAGAAGAGGCAAGAATTTTGTTTCTTGATGTGGGAAGGATACTGAAAGTCTGTTCCAATTCGTGTGTGTTTCATCATACGTTAATTGAAAATCTGCTGAAGCTTTCCGCAGAGAAGAATCTCCGTCTGTCGAAACGGATTTTTCATATTTCATCAAAATCGATCCGGGGAAGACTGCTGTCGTATTTGTCTTATCAGGCTATGGAAAACGGGAAGAAAGAATTTGATATCCCGTTCAACCGGCAGCAGCTTGCAGATTATCTGAATGTAGACAGGTCCGCGATGTCAAATGAGCTTGGGAAGATGCAGAAAGATAGGCTGATCGAAGTAGACAGGAAACATTTCCGTATTCTTGACGAAACGGAAATATGAATGGATGAATAATGGAAATAAAACGGATACAGCAGTGAGAAACTGTATGTAGGTTAGGATAAAAGAAAACCATTGCAGGAGAGATGTGATTTAATCAGATCCTGTAATGGTTTTTTGTATACGATGAGTCAAGTATAAATTTGTGGAAGTTATCTTTCCAGTCCGTGTATCCAGTCTGACTTTAGGAAATAAATCAGAAAAGCAATGGAACTGAGCGCCCAGGTCATCGGGTAAGCCCAGAAGATCATCTGAATGGACGGGATGAATTTTAAAATGATCACGATATAAGAAACGCGGATCAGACACCAGCATACCAGCATAACATACATCGGGACTGTGGATTTACCGGCTCCGCGCATGATTCCTGCCATACAGTGTGAAAAAGCAAGCAGGAAGTAGAAAAAGGTATCCGTATGAGCCTGCATGGTTCCGTAGCGGATAACCTCTGCGGTGGAACTGAAAGCAGATAGAAGCTGTGGAGCGGTAAAATGCACGCAGATACCGAGCAGCTCAGAAATCGTAAGGGAACAGATCACACCGAATACAGCGCCCTTTTTAGCACGCTCATATTCTTTTGCTCCCAGATTCTGACTGATAAAAGTAGTAAGTGCCAGTGCAAAACAGGTGATCGGAAGGAATCCAAATCCCTGGATCTTCATATAAGAACCACATCCGGCAACCGCCATTTCCCCAAACTGGTTGATATTTGCCTGGACGAATACATTTGCCAGGGAAATGATCGAGTTCTGGAGTCCTGCGGGCAGACCATAAGAAATGATCTGGCGGAGCATATAGGAATCCAGATTGATCCGGTTCAGATGAAGCCGAAACTCCTCCGGACTGCGAAGCAGCTGCACCATACAGAGGATAGCACTTAAAAACTGTGAAATGACAGTTGCAAAAGCGGCAGCACCTACACCAAATCCAAGACCTGCGATCAGTACAAGGTCAAGAATGATATTCGTTACCGAAGAAACGATTAAGTAGATCAGAGGATGGGTACTGTCACCGACGGACTGCAGAATGCCGACAAAGAAGTTGTACATGACAAAGGCAAGTGAGCCGGTAAAGTAGATCCGGAAATAAGTAATCGAGTTTGGAAGTACCGCCTCCGGTGTTCCCATAAGTACCAGGATCTGTGGTGCGGCAATGATACCGACGATGGTAAGGATCACGCCGCAGATCAGTCCGAAACCAACGGTTGTATGGATGGATTTCTGTAGATTCGCAATGTCTCTGGCACCGTAATATTTGGCAACGATGACACCGGATCCGATGGCGATTCCATTAAAAAGACCGACCATAAGAAAGATCAGATTACCGGAAGAGCTGACAGCGGCAAGCGCAGAGCTTCCAAGAAAATTTCCAACGATCAGAGAGTCGGCGGTGTTATATAGCTGCTGAAAAAGGTTTCCCCAGAAAAGCGGGATCGCAAAAGCAACGATACGCTTCCAGATGGAGCCTTCGGTCATCAGTTTGGCTGAAGATTTTGACATAGAATATTTCCCTCGTTTCTTAAGTCATTACTTTTAAGTATAAGGTGCGGCAGAGGGAAAGTCAATGAAAATGAGGTTCGGTAAAAATGCATGTTATCCTTCATGAAAACGCGAAAGAAACTGTTTTGTTCTCTCTTCACTTGGATTTTCAAACACCTGACGCGGATCACCCTGTTCAACGATGCGTCCGTCGTCCATAAAGATCACATGATCGGCAACGTCGCGTGCAAATGCCATCTCATGGGTTACAATGATCATCGTCGTATTCTGGTCGGCAAGCTCGCGGATAACTTTTAATACTTCTCCGGTCAGTTCCGGATCCAGTGCAGAAGTCGGCTCATCAAAACAGAGGATGTCCGGTTGCAGGGCAAGTGCCCTTGCAATAGCAACTCGCTGGCATTGTCCGCCGGAAAGCTGATGCGGATAATTGTCCATCCGGTTATCCAACCCCATCTGTGTCAGAAGAACCTTTGCCTGTACCTCGATGGCGGTCAGGATTTCACGTTTTCTTTCTTTAAAATCCGGCTGCTCTGCGGCGAGAAGCTTTTTGGCAAGCATTACATTTTCCAGAGCGGTATACTGCGGAAACAGATTAAAGTTCTGGAACACCAGACCAAAATGCAGTCGTTTTTTACGGATCACGGATTCCTGAGTGGTTGCCGGGACAGAGGCATCAAAAAGTGTTTCGCCATTTACCCGGATAATTCCGTTATCCGGATGTTCCAGAAAGTTCAGGCAGCGGAGAAGCGTTGTCTTTCCACTTCCGGAAGATCCGATGATGGAAACAGCCTGTCCTTTTTCCAGGTTAAATCCAACGTCTTTTAAGACAGGAGTTTTATTAAAAGATTTACTGATATGTTCTACTTCTAAGATTGGCATAAATATGAATTCTCCTTATCTGAAATATTCCAGTTTCTTTTCAAGGCGTCCGAGAAGAACGGTCAGGATACCATTGAAAATAAGATAATAAACAGCGGTAAAGAACAGCGGCCAGATGGCACCGGAGATGCCATGTGAGCCTTTCATAAATGCCTGTCCTGCCCAGATGATCTCCTGCAGCGCGATAATACGTGCAAGAGAAGTATCTTTTACCAGGGTGATGATTTCATTTGACATCGGTGGTACAATGCGTTTGATCATCTGAAGGAGTGTGATCTTGAAAAAGATCTGATGCTTTGTCATGCCAAGTACAAGACCGGCTTCTTTCTGACCTTCCGGAACACCCTGGATTCCACCGCGGTAGATTTCTGAAAAATAACAGGCGTAATTGATGATAAAAGATACGGCTGCTGCAAGGAAGCGCCCTGTTTCACCACCACCCCAGATCGGGTTATGTAAGACCAGCCCGGGGAAATAGTAGATGATCAGAAGCTGGATCATCAGCGGGGTACCACGGATCACCCAGACGATCAGTCTCGCAAGCCAGCTAAGAGGCTTGAAATGAGACATGGAGCCAAAGGCAATGACCAGTCCGAGAGGAAGGGCACCGACCAGCGTCACAATAAATAATTTTAAAGTTTGTAAAAAGCCGACATTCAGTGCGGACACTACGACCGGCATTTGTTTCATAATTAGATCCATAAAAAGTTCCTGCCTTAAATATTATTTCTGCTCAATGAGGGCATCCTGAACCCCATAGGTTTCAGCGCATTTCTTCATAGAACCATCATTGTAGCTTGTCTTGAAGAATTCGTTCAGTTTATCTGCAAGGTCGGAACCTTTGCGGAATCCAACACCATATTTTTCGGTAGTAAGCTCAACTGTATGAGTCAGATTTTCGTATCCGGTACCTTTTCCGACCATGGCACCGGCCATCAGAAGGTCGATGACTGCTGCATCAGAGGTTCCGGCTGCAACTTCCATCAGGGCATCTGCCTGTGAAGAAACGGCAGTGTAGTCATATCCTTCTCCGCTTACAGCTTTTTCTCCGGCACTTCCGGATTCAACTGCAAAAGAAAGATCCTTCAGACTGTCTTTGTCCTGATATTTGTCTGCTTTATCAGAAGGAACAACCACTACCTGTGCATTGTTACAGTAAGCGGAGGTGCATGCCATTGCGCTGGTTACTTCATCAGTAAGTGTCATACCATTCCATACGCAGTCGATGGTTTTTCCATCCAGCTCCATGACTTTATTGTCCCAGTCGATCTCGACAAATTCGGCATCTACGCCAAGGCTTTTTGCAAATGCTTTTGCCATGTCGGCATCAAAACCAATCCATTCATCCTTATCATTTTTGTAATCCATTGGCTCAAAATCGGTGATTCCGACTACAAGAGTTCCTTTATCCTGAACATATTCTATATCACTTTTGGATGAACTTTTTGAGCTGTCGGATTTCTTGGTGTCAGAGGAAGAACCTCCGCATGCTGCAAGGGATAATACCATTGCTGAAGTAAGTGCAAGTGCTGTTATTTTTTTCATAATAATCTCTCCTCATATAATTTCAAAAAATGTCACGTCACTATATTATCAATCTACCATACTAAAGTCAACCAAAACTTGCTATTTACTTTCTTTTTTGATAAAGATACAATAAGAAATACAGAAATTACTGTAAAAAGAGTAAAACAGAGGAATATAAATATATGGAAACAAATGAGATTATTGTTCACCATGCGACGGAGAATAACCTGAAAAATGTATCTATCCGGATACCAAAGCATCAGATCACAGTATTTACCGGAGTATCAGGTTCCGGGAAATCTTCGCTGGTTCTGGATACTCTTGCGGCGCAGTCACGCAGGGAATTAAATGATACTTTCCCGAGTTTTGTGCAGCAATATCTTCCCAAATACGGAAGACCGCATGTAGAACGGATTGAGAATCTACCGGCAGCAATTGTAATCAATCAGAAAAAGCCGTCGCCGAATCAGCGGTCGACGGTTGGAACTTATACGGATACCTATACCCTTCTGAGGCTTTTATTTTCCAGAGTGGGACAGCCTTTTGTCGGTTATTCGGACAGCTTTTCATTCAATCATCCACAGGGATGCTGCCTGCGGTGTAACGGACTTGGAGAAGTGACAGATCTGGATGTGCATAAGCTGGTGGATTTTGATAAATGTCTGAATGATGACGGGGTGATCCATTATGTGGCATTTGAGCCGGGGCAGTGGAGATGGATCCGCTATGCAAACAGTGGATTGTTTGATCTGAATAAGAAGATTAAAGACTATTCCGAAGAAGAATTGGAACTGTTTTTGTATTCACCGCAGATACGTCTTAAGAATCCACCGGAAGGATGGCCGAAAACTGCGAAATACGAAGGCCTTGTGCATCGGATGTACCGCAGTGTCCTAAATTCGGAAGAAGGAAAACTTCACAGGGAGTTATTGGATCCGATCACCAGTCATGGAGTTTGTCCGGAGTGTAATGGGGCAAGATTGAATCAGAAGGTGTTGTCCTGCAAAATTGACGGGAAAAATATTGCTGATGTAATAAAACTTCCATTATCCGAGCTGCGTGCGTGGATTGCTCAAATAGAAGATCCGCTTGCAAAAGATATTCAGGATACACTGCATACCAAACTGTCTGCACTTATAGATATCGGACTGGGATATCTGTCTCTGGACAGAGGGTTATCTACTTTATCTGGTGGAGAGATTCAGAGATGCAAGATTGCAAAATGCCTGAATTCCTCGCTTTCTGATTTGTTGTATATTCTGGATGAACCGAGTGCAGGGCTTCATAATCATGATATTGAGCGGATGCGCCGTGCACTGGAAAAATTGAGAGATGGTGGAAATACGGTTGTTCTGGTGGAGCATCACCGGAAAATGATCGAGATGGCCGATCACATTGTGGAAATGGGTCCGGAACCGGGAATGGCCGGTGGAAGAGTTTTATTTGAAGGCAGTTATAAGGAACTTTTAGAGAGTGATACGCCGACTGGAGAAGAGATGCGGCTTACTACTTCTCTAAAAGCAAAGGCAAGGGAAGCGAAAGGAATATGGCGGATGGAGCATATCCATCTTCACAATCTGAAGGACATTACCATCGAATTTCCAATAGGAAATCTGGTTGTGATCGCTGGTGTTGCCGGATCTGGAAAAAGTTCTCTGATGGAAAGCTTTTACCGCAGTATGGGAGAGGATGTGGTGTTTGTAAGCCAGCGCGCTGCAGGTGCAAGTCTCAGATCCACTCCAGCGACCTATCTGGGAGTCGCAGATGAAATCCGGAAAATATTTGCAAAGCGGTGCGGTCAGAAGGCATCTTTGTTTTCTTTTAACGGCGCAGGAAAGTGTCCGGCATGTAAGGGAAAAGGAGTGATCGTATCGGATATGGCATTTATGGATGACATCGAGACGACCTGTGATGTGTGTAAAGGACTTCGGTATTCAAAAGAAGTTTTGCAATACGAAGTAGATGGAAAGAATATTGCGGAAGTGATGGATCTGACTGTTGCACAGGCAGGGGAATTCTTCAGGGGAACAAAGATCAGCGAAGCGCTGGAGCCTCTGGAAAAAGTAGGACTTTCTTATCTGCACCTAAATCAGGCACTTTCTACTTTATCCGGCGGAGAGTTGCAGCGAATGAAGTTTGCTTCCTATCTCGGAAGTAAAGACCGTATTTTCATTCTTGATGAGCCGACAAACGGATTGCATATCAAGAATGTCCGGAGTCTGTTAAAGCTTCTGAACCAGATGGTGGATGAAGGAAATTCCATTTTTGTTATCGAACATAACATAGAATTTATCAAATCCGCTGATTATGTGGTAGAATTAGGACCAGAAGGAGGAGATGCCGGAGGAAGACTGCTGTTTGCCGGTACACCGTCTGAGATGAAAATGAGTGAAAAATCTGTTACGGCAGAATATTTATGATGATACCAGATTGCTCCATTTCTGTTGCTACGCAATCCCCCTATTTATAATTATGAAAGATTTACAGAAACAGAAATATTTACCAAAAAGATAGAAGAAAAGGAGACGAACGTTATGAAACTAATGATTGCATCAGATATTCACGGATCCGCATATTATTGTCTGGAAATGCTGGATGCGATGAAAAAAGAATGTCCGGACAGACTGTTACTTCTGGGCGACATCCTGTATCATGGACCAAGAAATGATCTTCCGCTGGAATACGAACCCAAAAAGGTAATCAAAATGTTAAATGAAGTCAAAGAGAAATTATTCTGTGTACGCGGAAACTGTGACACAGAGGTAGACCAGATGGTACTGGATTTTCCAATCATGGCAGATTATGCAGTGATCCCGTGTGGCAACAGGATCATTTACGCCACCCACGGACACCATCATAACGTCATGACCCCAATCCCAATGCAGCCAGGCGATATTCTCCTACACGGTCACACCCACGTACCGGCCTGGGAACCATTCGGAAACGAGAACCTCTACTTAAATCCAGGTTCCGTTTCCATCCCAAAAGAAAACAGCGCCCACAGCTACATGATCCTGGAAGACGGTCTCGCCAAATGGAAAAACCTATACGGCGAAGTTTACCACGAACTGATGCTGTAGTTATTTTACTAAAGAACAAGAAAGTATAGAACTTCATTAACAAATGAAAACATACACTCCCTGAAAAAGTGGAAAGCTTTTATCTTTGCGAAGAAGAGCCAGGACCTAAAAAATATTGAACAAAATAAAGCCCCATAAATTGTCGACATTCGCCAATGTACATCCGACAATTTATGTAATAAAATGAAACTAAGAAAAGCAAAGGAGAACCTAACAATATGAGAGCTTACGAAAGATTTTTAAACTACGTTCCGGTATGGACAACCAGTGATGAGACAAGCGATACTGTCCCGTCAGCAGACAGAGAGCTGGTACTGGCAAGAATGCTTGTAGAAGAGATGAAAGGTCTTGGAATCGCAGATGCAAGAGTGGACGACAAGGGATATGTATATGGACACATCCCTGCAACTCCTGGATGCGAAGACAAGCCGTCGCTTGGTCTGGTTGCGCATATGGACACTGTGGCAGATGCATCAGGGGAAAATATAAAGCCACAGATCATTGAGAATTATGACGGGAAGGACGTTGTCCTGAAAGGTTCCGGAGATATTCTGAAAGTAGATGAGTTCCCGTACCTTGCAGAATTAAAGGGAAGAACTCTGATTACAACTGACGGAACCACACTTCTTGGGGCAGATGACAAGGCGGGAATCGCAGAGATTCTTACCGTGGCAGAAGAGATCATCAAAGAAGGACTTCCGCATGGAAAGATCTGCATCGGATTTACACCGGATGAAGAGATTGCAAGAGGAGCAAAGCATTTTGATGTGGAAGGTTTTGGTGCTGACTATGCTTACACTTTGGACGGTGATGAGGAAGGCGAGATTCAGTTCGAGAATTTCAATGCATCGACTGCATTTATCACCATTCACGGTGTCAGCGTACATACGGGATCAGCAAAAGACGTGATGGTTAATTCACAGACCATTGCAACCGAGATCCACCAGATGCTTCCGGTAAATGAAAGACCGGAGACAACCGAAGGATATGAAGGATTCTATCATCTGGTCAGCGTGCAGGGAAATGTGACAACGACTAAGATGAAATACTTTATCCGTGATTTTGATCGCAGATCTTTTGACGCAAGAGCACAGAAACTTCGTGATATCGCAGAAGAGATGAATAAAAAGTACGGCGAAGGAAAAGTGGAAGTTGAGATTGTAGAATCCTATTACAACATGCGCGAAAAGATTGAACCGTGCATGCAGCTGATCGATTACGCAAAAGCAGCGATTGAGCATGCAGGTATTACACCAATCGTGTCACCGGTCCGTGGGGGAACAGACGGTGCAAGACTCAGCTTCAAAGGACTTCCGTGTCCGAATCTTGGAACGGGCGGACATGCATTCCATGGCGTATTTGAGCATATCACGGTAGAAGGAATGGATAAAGCAGTCCTTATTGTAAAAGACATCATTAGACAGTTTGCAGAATAAAGGGGAATTTAATAGAATTAAAGGAAATGTATGAAAATACGAGAGAGGTAAAATTATGTCTGATAATAAGAAAATCACGGTGATGACGCTGGCATTTATGGCATTTTCAACAGTATGGGGATTTGGAAATGTATTGAACGGATTCATTTATTTTAACGGAATTCAGGTAATACTAAGCTGGGTTATGATGTTTGTGCTGTATTTTATTCCGTATTCACTGATGGTTGGGGAACTGGGATCGGCTTTTAAAAACAGCGGTGGCGGTGTAAACTCATGGGTTTACGATACAATAGGTCCGAAGGTAGCCTATTATGCAGGCTGGACCTACTGGGCATGCCATATTACGTACATTGCCAGCAAAGGAAGCGGAAGCCTGAAAGCCCTCAGCTGGGCAGTATTCCGTAACGCAGAGACTTATGATACATTCCCGACGATTGGCGTACAGATGGCAACACTGGGGGTATTCCTGATCGGATGTTTTATTGCGAGTAAAGGAATGAATCCGCTGAAAAAGCTGCTTTCTCTTGCCGGGACCAGTATGTTTGTAATGTCGATTTTATATATTATCATGATGCTTGCAGCACCGGCGATCAATCCGGGCGCAGACTATGTAACGATTGATTTCAGCCTGAAGAATCTGATTCCGAACTTTAATATTGGATATTTTTCATCGCTTTCAATCCTTGTATTTGCAGTCGGAGGATGTGAAAAAATTTCGCCTTATGTAAATAAAGTAGAAAATCCTTCAAAAGGATTCCCAAAAGGGATGATTGCACTTGCAATCATGGTTATGGTATGTGCTATTTTAGGTACATTTGCTATGGGTATGATGTTTGATCCAACTGTAATCAATGCATCACCAGAATCATTCAATTCATATGTATCAAATGGTGCTTACTGGTCATTCCAAAAATTAGGTCAATACTATCATATGGGAGATGCATTACTAATTATTTACGCATTATGTAATATGATTGGACAATTTTCAACATTAGTATTAAGTATTGATGCACCACTTAGAATGTTATTAGATAATGAAGATGCTAGACAATTTATTCCATCTAAATTATTAAAACAAAACAAATATGTTAAGAAAGTAAGTTCGAAAGGTATTACCTATACCGATGAATTTAAAAAAATATTTATAAATGAAAGTATCAATGGTAAACTTCCTAGAATAATATTTGAAGAGTGTGGCTTCAATATCGATATTA
>ERZ773112.775-NODE-775-length-20346-cov-3.709477_pt1 | contig 20346 bp, 17 predicted proteins | sample MGYA00580566_ERZ773112 | MGnify/ENA primary metagenome ERZ773112 (study PRJEB29015, sample SAMEA2737842) | human gut metagenome | biome: human gut; feature: human-associated habitat; material: faeces | place: China | collected 2012 ... | reverse complement strand
AGGCCGCAAGGAAGATGAGGAACGAAAGGTTGACCTTGCGCAGATCCTGCTCGGTGGCCAGGTTCATGCCGGGCATGAAGCAGGCCATGCCGACCAGGGCAAAGACGAACGCGCCGGGAAGATGGTGCCACTGTTCGGTCACGAAGGCGATGAAGCCGATGTATGTGCCGAAGAATCCGCATGAAAAAGCAATGCAGAGAGCACTGATCCAGTACCGGAATCCGAAGAATTATGATCTGGTCATGGAGGCACTGCGAATCGCAGACCGTATGGATCTGGTAGGATTCGATGAAAAATGTCTGATCCGTCCGAGAAAACTGCATTCTGAAAAAATGCAGGAGAAGAATGGATACAGCGGAAGAAACCATGGCGGAACTCATGGCGGCACGGACCGAAAGAGCAAAAACCCGAATGGAAATAACAAAAATCCAGGAAAGACAAACGGAAATTATAAAAATTCAAATGCAGGGCATAAGAATACAAAACCTGCATTTACAGGAAACGGCAGAGGTGAGTCCTCGTCAAGACCGCAGAAAAAGAAATCCATCCGTAATGTACACAAACGGAAGTAGTCACAGGAGAAAGGAGAACCGCTTATGAAGATTGCGATTGTTACCGGGGCATCCTCCGGCATGGGAAAAGAATTTGTCAGACAGATTGAACGTTTTTACAAGGAACTGGATGAAATCTGGGTGATCGCCCGCAGTGAAAAGAAGCTGGAAGAGATCAAGAAAAGCCACAAGACCTATATCCGGATCTTTGCAGGGGACATGGAAGAGGATCTGGTATACAAGCAGGTGAAAAACCGGCTGGAGAATCAGAATCCTGATATCCGTATGCTGGTCAATGCAGCAGGATTCGGAAAGACCGGGACAGTAGAGGAGATTGCAAAGGAAGACAAGAAACTTCAGCTCCGCATGATCGACCTGAACTGCCGGGGACTGACCGAAATGACCTGTACCTGTCTGCCTTGGATGCATAAAGGAACCAGGATCATCAACCTGGCAAGCGCAGCAGCTTTTTGCCCGCAGGCAAAATTCGCAGTTTATGCAGCGACGAAGTCGTATGTACTGAGCTTTTCAAGGAGCCTTGCAGCTGAACTTAAGGAAAAAGGAATCTTCGTCACAGCGGTCTGCCCGGGACCTGTGGACACCCCGTTTTTTGAAGTGTCAGGGAAGTTGCCCGGTGGCATGAAAGAGGCTGTGATGGCAGATCCGGTACAGGTTGTAAAGCAGGCGCTCATTGATGCCAAATACAAAAAAGAGGTTTCTGTATATGGCATGGCAATGAAATGGGCAGAAGTTGCTACCAAAGTACTTCCGCACGGAATGATCTTAAAAGCCATGTCAGTGATGGAGAAAATAACGAAGGAGTAAGCGAAAGACAAGATGAAGATACAAAAAGGAGATGCAGGTTATCTGCGCAGAAGAAAACGATTATTGATACTGGAAGCTGTTGTCTCTTTTGGACTGGTTGCCGCACTGGTGATCGCCGGTTATGTGACAACAAAGACAAAGCTCAATCTGCTCACTGTAGTAGCGGTACTCGGATGTCTTCCGGCAAGCCGGATCCTGGTCAATCTGATCATGGTCATGCCGCACGATTCCATCGATGAGGCAACTGAGCTTGAAATCTCGGCTGTCACCGAAGAACTTACCGTTGCATACGATCTTGTGATCACCAGTGAGAAAAAGGCAATGCCGGTAGCAGCTGTTGCAATTTATAACAATACGATCTGTGGCTATGTGCCGGTGAAAAAAGTGGATGTGGACTATGCCGCAAAGCATATCAAATCCATTATGAAGCAAAACCAGTTCGACAAGGTGGTGGTCAAGCTTTTCCATGATTACAAAGCATTTCTGACCCGCGCCGAGGGAATGAACAACATTGCTTCTGTAGAACAGCAGGATACAAGAAAACACGAAGAGATGATCAAAGGACTCCTTCTGGACATTTCACTGTAAAAGGCAGGAGGAATTAAAAGCATGCAGAAAATAACCGTTTCGTCAAATGAAGCAGGACAGCGTCTGGACAAGCTTCTTGGAAAATATTTAAGTAATGCGCCGATGAGCTTTGTTTACAAGATGCTGCGGAAAAAGAACATCAAGTTAAACGGGAAAAAAGCGCAGGGAAATGAAAAACTGACAAAAGGAGACCAGGTTGAAGTATTTCTCTCAGATGATACCTGGCAGAAATTCGCAGGGGCACCGGGAGCAGAAAAGCAGCTTCCGGCAGATCTTGCACGGGCAATGGAAAGCAGCATTCGGCTGTCGGTAATCTATGAGGATCCGAATATTCTGATCCTGAACAAACCATCAGGCATGCTTTCCCAGAAAGCAGCACCGTCTGACCTTTCCCTGAATGAATATATGATCGCTTATCTGCTGAAAAAAGGCGATCTGAAACTAGCTGAGCTTGCTACTTTCCGCCCATCTGTCTGTAACCGCCTGGACCGGAATACCAGTGGTCTTGTAACCGCAGGGAAAAGCCTTGCGGGATTGCAGCAGCTCAGCGAGATTTTAAGAGACAGGACCGTGAAAAAATATTATCTCACGATCGTGGATGGGGTGATAAAAGACCGTCAGAAGATCGAAGGATATCTTCTGAAAAATGAGATGACCAATCAGGTGAAAATTCTGAAAGAAGCAAAAGGCGAGGCAAAGCCGATAGCCACAGAGTATATTCCGCTTGCGGATAATGGTCAGCAGACGATTCTGAAGGTGCATCTGATCACGGGACGGACCCATCAGATCCGTGCACATCTGTCTTCGATTGGTCATCCGATCATCGGGGATAGTAAGTATGGTAATCCAAAGGTCAATTCTATTTTCAGGAAAAAATATGCGTTAAAATATCAACTTTTACATGCATGGAAAATGCAGTTCCCGAAAAGAGAGGATGCGCTTGCAAAGGTATCGGAAAAGGAGGTTACCGCGCCTCTTCCGGAAGGATTTACAACCATCATAAAAGGAGAAGGATTAGAATGGGAACCTGGAATTCAAGAGGGCTAAGAGGTTCAACCCTGGAGGATTTTATTAACCGGACGAATGAACGCTATCAGCAGCAGGGACTGGCGCTCATTCAGAAAATCCCGACACCGATCACTCCGGTACGAATGGACAAAGATCACCGCCAGATCACGCTGGCCTATTTTGACCAGCGCAGTACGGTCGATTATATTGGAGCAGTACAGGGAATTCCCGTATGTTTTGACGCAAAAGAGTGCAGTATGGATACCTTTCCACTACACAATATCCATGAACACCAGATGACCTTTATGCGGGATTTTGAAAAACAGGATGGAATTTCCTTTTTTCTTATCTATTACAGTACAAAAAACCTGCTTTATTACATGCGTTTTGAAGAAATAGAAGTGTTTTGGGAGCGGATGAAGCAGGGCGGACGGAAAAGCGTACGCTTTGAAGAACTGGATGAGGAATATTTTATGCAGCTAAGGCAGGGCGTATTCGTTCCGTATCTGGAGATGCTCCAGAAGGATCTGGATCACCGGGAAGAAAGATAAGAAGCATGGAAAAGAGATTAGCAGGATAGAACTTCTGAGTATGCAGGCTTGACAAGCCGCGTCAAAGTTCGTATAATACAACAAGGTCACGTTTTAATATGGTAACATGCTAAAGTGACAAATAAACAAAAAAGAGGAGTTACAATCTATGGAGCAGTTATTACATACACCCGAAGGGGTCCGAGACATTTATCACGAAGAATGCGCCAAAAAGCTGGCACTTCAGAACCGACTTCATAAGACTCTGCATTTGTACGGATATCATGATATCCAGACTCCTATGTATGAATATTTTGATGTATTCAGAAAAGAGATCGGAACCATTCCTTCAAGGGAATTATATAAATTTTTTGACAGAGACGGCAACACACTGGTGTTAAGACCGGATATCACTCCGCAGATCGCACGTGCGACGGCAACTTTATTTAAGGATGATGAATTCCCGGCAAGGCTTTGCTATGTGGGGAATACATTTATCAATCATTCCAGTTATCAGGGACGATTAAAGGAAAGTACCCAGATGGGCGCGGAGATGATTGGACTGGATGCGGCGGACGCTGATGCGGAGATGCTGGCACTTGTCATTGACTGTCTGAAGAATGCCGGACTGGAAGAATTTCAGATCAGTATAGGAAATGTAGACTTTTTCCAGAGTCTGATCGAGGAATCCGAGATTGATGATGAGACAGAAGAACGTCTGCGTGAGCTGATTAACAACCGGAACTTTTTCGGTGCAGACGAACTTTTAGAAGAGGCTGATGCAAAACCGGTGTCAAGAAAAGCATTTTCTGCACTTTCAGAGATGGTCGGTGGTGTGGAGATCCTGGAGGAGGCGAAAAAGGTAGCGCCAAGCAAAAAAGCGATGAAAGCAATCCGGCGTCTCGAAAAAATCTACGCGATCTTATCTGTCTACAAAATGGAACAGTACATTACGTTTGATCTGAGCATGAGCGGAATTTACGGATATTATACCGGTATTATCTTCCGGGGATACACTTTTGGGACCGGGGATGCCATTGTAAAAGGCGGACGTTATGACCATCTGGTTGAAAAGTTTGGAAAAGAAGAGCCGGCGATCGGTTTTGCGATCGTAGTAGATGAACTGATGAGCGCACTTTCCCGCCAGAAGATCCAGATCTCAAGTGGCGAGAAGAGTTCCCTGATCTTATATGATAAAGAACGGTTGAAGGATGCAATCCAGCTTGCCATGGAATTCAGAGGGAAGGACAAGAATACCCAGATCCTTCAGAAAGCATCGGATAAGTCGCTGGAATTCTATGTGGATTATGGAAAACGCAGTCTTGCAGGAAGCATGCTGTATCTTCGCAGCAAAGGAGATGTGCAGATGGTGAACCTGATGACCGGCGAAGAGAAAATTGTAGGGTAGGGGTGAGACGATGAAAGACACAAGATATTTGACATTTGCGCTCTGTAAGGGGCGGCTCGCAAAACAGACACTGGAGCTTCTGGAAGAACTGGGCATCACCTGTGAGGAAATGAAAGATAAAGATTCCAGAAAGCTGATTTTTGTGAATGAAGAATTAAAACTCAAATTTTTCTTATCGAAGGGACCGGATGTACCGACCTATGTAGAATATGGTGCGGCGGACATCGGCGTGGTCGGAAAAGACACGATTCTGGAAGCGGGAAAGAAGGTACATGAGGTACTGGATCTTGGTTTTGGTAAATGCAGGATGTGCGTATGCGGACCGGCAGATGCGAAAAAATATCTGGAGAATCACGAACTGATCCGTGTGGCAACAAAATATCCGAATATTGCAAAGGATTATTTTTATAATACCAGACACCAGACGGTAGAGATTATCAAATTGAACGGTTCGATTGAACTTGCACCGATCGTTGGCCTTTCAGAGGTGATCGTGGATATTGTGGAAACCGGATCCACCCTGAAGGAGAACGGACTTGTAGTTCTCGATGAGGTTTGCCCGTTATCAGCGCGTATGATCGTAAACCCGGTCAGCATGCGTCTGGAAAATGACAGGATCAAGGAACTTCTTTATAAACTCAGAAGTATATTAAAAAGGGAGGCTTAATGCACATGAGAATACAAAAGCTGAACAGCGATACAAAGAAAAATCTGCTGGAAGATCTGCTGAAAAGAAGTCCGAACAATTATGGACAGTATGAGGCGAGCGTAAAAGAAATTTTAGATAAAGTAAAAGAAGAAAAAGATGCGGCAGTTTTTGCATACACTGCCAAATTTGATGGAGCAGAGCTTACTGCAGATACGATTGAAGTCACAGATGCAGAAATTGAAGAAGCATATGCGCAGGTTGATGATACACTTCTTACAGTCATCCGCAAAGCAAAAGACAATATCGAAAGTTATCATGCAAAACAGCGTCAGAACAGCTGGTTTGACAGTAAACCGGACGGAACCATTCTTGGGCAGAAGATCACTCCGCTTCACAGAGTCGGCGTGTATGTGCCGGGAGGAAAGGCAGTTTATCCGTCTTCGGTACTGATGAATGTGATGCCGGCAAAGGTTGCCGGTGTGGATGAGATCATCATGGTAACGCCTCCTGGAAAAAATGGAAAAGTAAGTCCGAATACACTGGTTGCAGCCAAAGAAGCCGGTGTGAATAAGATCTACAAGGTCGGCGGTGCACAGGCAATTGCAGCCCTTGCATACGGAACAGAGAGTATCCCGAAGGTTGACAAGATCGTAGGACCTGGAAATATCTATGTAGCACTTGCAAAGAAAGCAGTTTACGGTCATGTCAGCATTGATTCCATTGCAGGACCAAGTGAAATCCTGGTTGTGGCAGATGAGACAGCTAATCCGAGATATGTTGCGGCAGACCTGCTTTCCCAGGCAGAGCATGATGAGCTCGCTTCCGCAATTCTTGTTACGACAAGTGAAAAGTTGGCACATGAGGTATCCGATCAGGTAGATGGTTTCTTAAAAGAACTTTCAAGAGCAGAGATCATTTCCAAATCTCTGGATAATTACGGATATATTCTGCTTGCCGATACGATGGAAGATGTGATCGACGTGGCAAATGAGATCGCATCTGAGCATTTGGAAATCCAGACAAAAAATCCATTTGAAGTGATGACCAAGATCCGCAATGCAGGAGCTATCTTTATCGGAGAATATGCAAGCGAGCCACTGGGCGATTATTTCGCCGGACCAAACCATATCCTTCCGACCAACGGAACCGCTAAATTCTTTTCCCCGCTTTCTGTAGACGATTTCATTAAGAAATCCAGTATCATCTCTTATTCAAGAGAAGCACTGCAGAAGGTACATAAGGATATCGAAAGCTTTGCAAAAGCGGAACAGCTGACTGCGCATGCCAATTCGATCCATGTACGTTTTGAAGAGGAGGACTAAAAGATGGAGAGCAGAGTTGCATCCTGCAGTCGTGTGACAAAAGAGACACAGATCGAGATGACACTGAATCTGGACGGAACAGGAAAGACTGACATTTCTACTGGCATCGGTTTCTTTGACCATATGCTTTCCGGCTTTGCAAGACATGGACTTTTTGATCTGACTGTCAAAGTTACCGGAGATCTGGAGGTAGACAGCCACCACACGATCGAGGATACCGGAATCGTGCTGGGGCAGACCATTGCAAAAGCACTGGGAGATAAAAAAGGAATCAAGCGGTATGGACATTTTATGCTTCCGATGGATGAGGTGCTGGTGCTTTCGGCAATCGACCTTTCCGGAAGACCATATCTGAATTTTGGCGCTACATTTACCTGTGACAAATTAGGAGAACTGGACACGGAGATGGTAAAAGAATTTTTCTATGCTGTTTCCTACAGCGGTGCAATGAACCTGCACCTGAAAGTTCTGGATGGCGGCAATAACCATCATATGGCAGAGGCGTTATTTAAAGCATTTGGAAAAGCGCTTGATATGGCTGTATCCGAAGAACCACGGATGAAAGAAGTGTGGTCTACAAAAGGCAGTCTGTAAAAAGATAAAAGGAGTTTCTCGTATGAGTTATAAAAGATTGATTCCCTGCATTTTTATCCTTGGAGGGAAGGCGGTAAAATGGTTTGATGACCCGACAGTTGTATCTGAAGATGTGATCGCGCTGGCAAAAGAGTACAGCGATAACGGGGCGGATGAACTTCTGGTATTTGACCTGTCAAATACGGACCAGGATCATGATGAGTCCATTGAACTGATGAAAAAGATCAACCGCGTGATTCGGATTCCGATGGTTGCCGGAGGAAATGTAAAGCGGCAGGAGGATGTCAAGAAAATCCTCTACACCGGTGCAAAGCGTGCCATACTGAATTTTTCAAAGCCGGATTCACAGAAACTGATCGAAGAGGTGGCAAAGCGGTTTGGAAAAGAGAAGATCGCGGTGTCACTGAATGACTTTGATGCATTATTTAAGCAGCAGCATCTGATCCAGACTTACAGTAGCCAGATTGTATTTATGCACCGTCTGGATCTGAATTCCGTTGTAAATATTACGGATATTCCGTGTGTGGTTGTGACCGATACACTGGAAAAGGAAGAGCTTTTTAAGATCCTGGAATGCCCGGGTGTGAAAGGACTTTCTGGAATGTATGTGAGTCAGAGAGAAATCAATTGTGCTGATTTCAAAGAAGAGTGCAGCCAGAAAGGAATTCGTATGACATCCTTTGAGAGTCTGATGGATTTTTCCGAATTTAAATTAAATTCCGATGGATTACTTCCGGTTGTCACACAGCATTATAAGACGTCCGAAGTGCTGATGGTGGCATACATGAATCAGGAGGCATTTGAAAAAACAGTGAAAACCGGACGGATGACCTATTTCAGCCGGAGCAGACAGAGTCTCTGGACAAAAGGCGAGACATCCGGACATTTTCAGTATGTCAAATCCCTGACCATCGACTGTGACAAAGATACCCTGCTTGCAAAAGTCGATCAGGTAGGAGCGGCATGTCATACCGGCAATCCGACCTGCTTCTTCCAGCCAATCGTAGGGGATCAGTATGAAGAAATCAATACGCAGCAAGTATTTGAGAGCGTGTATCATACGATCATGGATCGCAAAGAGCATCCAAAGGAAGGATCTTACACGAACTATCTGTTTGAAAAAGGTATTGATAAAATTCTGAAGAAGGTTGGAGAAGAGGCTGCCGAGATCATCATTGCAGCGAAGAATCCGAACCCGGAAGAACTCAAATATGAGATGTGCGACTTCCTGTATCATATGATGGTGTTGATGGCAGAACGCGGGATCACCTGGGATGACATCATGGAAGAGATGGCAAAACGGTAAAAATAGCATATTTGAAAAAAAGAGGGACATATACTGAGGTAAAGGTATATGTCCTTTTTGTTTGCCTGAAATTGGGAAAGAACTTTCTGGTAAATGAAAAGAACTACCTGCCAAAGATGTGCACTCGCGCAAAGAAGAATGTTGCAAGTAACTGCGTTCGGTGTGGAATGCACCGAGGCACATTCAGTTTAATTGGATGTTTTAGCAGAAGGGAGAGATTGGAATGAACGAATCACAGGAACGCCGCGAGGAGTTGCTTAGGATGTCACGTCAAAAATGGAGAAAAGGCAGTATCCCGGCGGTGCATCCAAGGTATCAGCATGTATACAGGGGATTATATGGAGAACATTCTTCAGAAGAAAATGGCGGAAGCAGTTTCTTTGCGCGGATGTTTATCAGTTTCCTTATCTTTGGGATGTTTGTGGCGGCAGATTATACAGGAGAGAAAATCTGGAAATATACGCCCTCACAGATCGTGTCACAGATTGAGTACCAACCGGATATTATGACTGGGAACTGGTAAGAGAAGATAGGAAAGCAGTTCTATGGAGGAGACGGACTTGTAGAAAATACAATCCGCAATATCGGAGAGCTTGCAAAGAAGGGAATGCGTGAAACGGATAAGACAATCATCCAGATCATAACAAGGTAACATATTGACAAAGTAATATGAACAGGAACCATAAATGTAGAAATTGTGTATTTTTACCAAAAAAACACCACATATGGTTAAATTTGTGCTATAATTAAAAATAATCAAACAAAAGATGAATGGAACTCCTAAATTTAATGTTTCATACATTTTATTAATGCAATTGTTAATGCGAAGAAGAATTTTTTGAAAACTTCAAAAATTAACATACAACTTATAGTCTATTTACGAGAGGAGGATCAATTATTGAAGTTTAGGAACAAATTTATATCAAAAAGGATCGGGACAAAGACACTGGCAAGTCTTCTGGCATTTGGAATGGCTCTTGGTTCGCCAATGGCGGTATTTGCCGATGATGGAGAAACGGCCGTTGTGGCAGAGAATACAGTGCAGGCAAAAAAGACAGATGGATCGGAAGTATTTGTGAGTGTATCTGATTATGTACGGGGAATGATGGAAAGAGGAGCAGTCAGGCTGAATGATGAAACCGGCTATCTGGAAGATACCTCGACTGGTCAGAAAGTGGATCCGGAGACAGGAGAACGCCTGACAGAGACACCGGATGTTCCGGAGACACCAGTCATACCGGACACCCCTGGAAATCAAGAAAATCCAGAGACTCCGGAAACCCCGGAGAATCCAGAAATTCCAGAGGCTCCAGAAAAACCGGATACACCGGAAAAACCAGAAACTCCAGAAAAGCCGGATACACCGGAAAATCCAGAGACACCGGAAAAACCAGGCACTCCGGAAAATCCGGATAGCCCGGATTCCGGCAAATCCGATTCCAAAGATCCGATTCAGAAACCGGATACTGATAAGGCAGATTCTTCCGAAGACCGGAAAGATACAAAGACCGACCCAATTCCGGGAAGTGAGATCGACCATACACAGGAGATCAGCAAAGCAGAAGAAGCAGCCGGTCAGAACGAATCAAAAACTGCAGTCAGTAATTCTGAACTGATCAACCGTCAGCAGATTGTGAAGCAGCCAGAGATGGTAGAGGATTTCCGTTTCTGGACTGTGGCAAGAAAATATGCATTTGCCAGAACAGCGATCAATGTACGGGAGGAAATTCCGGAAGCTGCAGATGGCAGGGCAGATACTTCCGAGGAAGCCAAAGAAGCAGAGCTTGAAGCGGCAAAAAAAGATGCAAAAGAGCTGAGAACCGGATTTGATATAGAGAATCAAAAATACAACACGAAAAAAGTGAAACGTACAAAAACGACAAAAGGTGTAAAAAAATCTACACAGATCAAACTGACCGGACTCAACATTTTTTCATCAGCGAAATTAAAAACAGAGGCGCCGAATCAGACCAATCTGAAAGCTGGAAAAAGAGCTGAAGCAGCAAGACAGGCTGAGAAGGATCTGCAGAAGCAGAAAGAAGAACAGGCGGCAAAAGTGACTGCTGACCTGGCAGCACAGCAGATGGAAGAAAAGGTCCGCTCGGTCGGAACGATTTCGCAGGACGGGCTTCTTTATATTTTGAAAGAAGAAGACAATGGCTGGTTGTATGTGGAATCCGGTAATGTCAGGGGATTTGTAAAGGCGTCTGAAATTTATACGGAAGATGCGGCACAGGAACTTCTGGATGTCTATCAGACACAGGCCAGGTTAAAAGCTTCCAAAGAAAACAAAGACTATACCGGAATCGAGGGAACCGCAAAGACGGCACAGGCACTGATAGATGCAAAAGATAATCAGGCATATACCTATCTCCGCGCGACGGTGAAGCAGACGGTTGCAGATAAAGAACCGGCACTGGTAAGCGATCAGCTAGATACCGATAAAAAAAGAATCCTGAATATTCAAGAAGAGAAGAATGCGGATTCCAGAGTTGTTGGGACAATGACAGCAGGAGAGCTCTGCTACATTCTCGCAGATGAAGATTCAGACTGGGTTTATGTAGAATCCGGAGATGTCAGAGGTTTTGCGGAAAAGAAGTATTTGAAATCAGACGCTGAAACCAAAGCACAGGTGACAGAAAGAGGAGCTGATGCCTATTCAATGGCAGAGGAAAACATGGATCCGGAAGATAATAAAGCTCTTTACTATACGCTGACTTCTACAAAAGAAGGAACGCCGAGTGGTGAAATCCGCCAGTCAATGATTGAATATGCATCCCAGTTTGTCGGTAATCCTTATGTGTGGGGCGGAACCAGTCTGACAAACGGAGCAGACTGTTCCGGATTTGTACAGCAGATTTACAAGGCTTACGGATATGATCTTCCGCGTGTTGCCGAGGATCAGAGCCAGTATGGGACCAAGATTCCAGTAGAAGACGCACAGCCTGGAGATCTGATCTTCTATGCAAAGAACGGTTATGTATATCATGTTGTGATGTATGCCGGAGATGGAAAGACGATCGAAGCAGCAAATGAAGATGTGGGAATCATTTACGGAACTGTTTATAACAAAGATGCAGTATGGGCAACCCGGATCCTGGACGATCATTATACTGTTGCAGGTGGCGGAATCGGAACAGTCAATGCGACAGAAGAGATGTACGGCGCAGATCTTGGCAATTTTACGATTACATATTACTGTGCATGTGAAATCTGCTGTAACAAAGCAGACGGGATCACAGCAACCGGAACCCCGGTCATTGAAGGACAGACCATTGCGGTGGATCCGAGTGTGATCCCTTACGGAACAAGAGTCATCATCGGCGGACATGTATTTACTGCTGAAGACTGTGGTGGTGCGATCAAGAAAAACCACATTGATGTCTATGTAAACAGCCATGAAGAAGCACTTGCTCTCGGCGTGACGAATGCAGAAGTATATCTGGTTAAATAAAAATTAAGCGAAGGATAATTTGTTCTTCCGGAGTTTATCTAAAGCCATAAAAACAGGGAAATGTTCTGACGTAAAATATGTCAGGACATTTTCTTTTTCTCATTTTTCCAAAATATTTTCCGAAAGAAATTACTCTCTGAGTTTGAAAAATTTTATCAGAAATATTTTTAATGAAATATGGACGGTTTTGTCAAAGAGTAGTAAAATAAAAATGTCGCGTTTCGACTAAAAGGACTGCATTTTACAGAATTTGTAAGAAGGAGCAACAGATTTTGAAATATAGAAATATACAGGTAGCAAAAATGACAGGAATAAAAATTCTAGCAGGATTACTTGTTTTCGGACTTACTTTCAGCGCTCCGGCAACAGCTTGGGCAGCAGAGAGCGGTCTTACAGAGGTTACTTCTAATGGATCAGAAAATGGAGAAAAATTACAGGCAAAATCCATTGATGGGCGTGATACACATACAGAAGTATCAGATCTTGTCCTGGAGATGATTCATAATGAAGAAATCAGATACAATGAAGAGACTGGATATCTGGAAGATACCGGTCTGCGTGATGCAGCGAAAACAGGATGGAAGGTTGATCCGATAACAGGGGATGAAGTAGAAGTAATCCCGGCTAATCCAGATGTGCCGGTTACGCCGGAGCAACCGACAGATCCGGTCAATCCGGATACACCACAGCAGCCTTCGGATGGCAATGTGAACAATGAACAGCAGCCTTCGGAAGACCAGACAGAAGGCTCAGAAGAAAACAAAGCGCAGGAGCAGGAAAAAAATGCGCAGGATAGTGAACACAAGATGACCAATGAAGAACTGGTCAAGAGACAGCAGATCGTCAGTCTTCCGGAATACGAAGAAGATTTCCGTTTCTGGACAGTTGCGAGAAAATATGCATTTGCAAAGACAAAGATCAGCATACGTGAGGCAATTCCGGAAGATATCAGTGGAGCCGTTGATACTGATCGGACAGAAAGTGATATTCAGGAAGCAACAGCCGATGCTAAAAAACTGTTTCATAAGGAAACTTCTGTAAAGGCGAAGAAATCAAAGACGAAATCTTCTGCGAAAAAGACGAAAACGGAAAAGAAAGTACAGCTTAATACATTTTCTGCCGGGACATTAAAAAATACAGCAGACACTTCGGGAAAGAAGTCATCCTTAAACTCGGATACTGCTACAGCATTGCAGGATGATACTTTAAATGCATCCCCAGCATCCCGGCAGTTGACCGAAAAGGTGCGTTCTGTCGGAGAAATTTCACAGGATGGACTTCTCTACATTCTGAAAGAAGAAAAGAATGGATGGCTGTATGTAGAATCTGGAAAGGTCAGAGGATTTGTAAAAGAATCCGAGCTTTATACCGGAGATGCAGCACAGGTACTGTTGAGTGGATACCAGAAGCAGGCAAAAAAAGCTGCAAAAAAAGCCAAGACTACATATACTGGAATCGAAGGGACAGCATCCCTTGCAAAAGAAACGGTTCCGGCAAATGAAAATCTGGCATTTACCCATGTACGTGCAACCGTAAATCAGACACTGGCTACGAAAAAATATGCACTGGCAGATGCATCAAAGTCGGATGGAACTGTAGCAATCCAGGAAGAGGCAAATGTACAGTCACGTGTGATCGGAACCATGTCCCAGGGTAATCTGTGTTATATCCTTGCGGATGCAGAGAAAGACTGGATTTATGTGGAGTCCGGGGATGTCCGTGGGTTTGTCTCTAAAGAGGCTGTTCAGACTGGGGATGAAGTAAAAGCGCAGGTAGAAGCAGCAGGCGAAAGTGCTTACCAGACAGCTACAGAACTGATCGCACCGGAAGATAACCAGGCACTTTATTATAGCTATGCTTCTGTAAAGCCGGGAACACCGGGGAATGCGATCCGCCAGGCAATGCTGGATTTTGCCGCACAGTTCATTGGCAATCCTTATGTATGGGGCGGTACAAGCCTGACAGAAGGGGCGGACTGCTCCGGATTTGTACAGCAGATTTATAAGACTTTTGGCTATAATCTGCCAAGAGTAGCCGAAGATCAGAGCCAGTATGGAACCAAGATTCCGGTTGAAGACGCACAGCCGGGGGATTTGATTTTCTATGCAAAAGACGGTTATGTCCATCATGTTGTGATGTATGCAGGAGACGGAAAGACCATCGAAGCTGCAAATGAAGACCAGGGAATCATTTCCGGAACGGTATATATTCCGGAAGCTGTCTGGGCAACCAGAATCCTGGAAGAAAATTATAATCTGGAAGGTACGGATGTGAACGAACAGAACGCTACAGCCGAACAGTATGGAGACAGTATTGGAGAGTATACCATTGATTATTATTGTTCCTGCGAGACTTGCCGTGCGAAGGCAAGCAAAGTCAAAGCAACCGGAACTCCGGTTGTTGAAGGGCAGACCATTGCGGTTGACCCGGATGAGATTCCGTATGGAACAAAGGTGATCATTGACGGACATGTATTTACTGCAGAAGATTACGATACTGCCGGTAAAGAAAAACATATCAGTATCTATGTCAATGAGCATGAGACTGCACAGAAGCTGAATGAGAAGAAGGCAGAAGTACATCTGGTGAAATAAAGACAATCAAAAAAAGAAATATTAAACAAGAAAAACTTCGGATCACTGGCGAAAATCCAGAATATCCGAAGTTTTTTGCATGTCTACACTATTCAGACAAGTCATTCTCCCGGCTAATGTTTGATCTTTTTCAGTTTTTCATTGTCTGCCTGACATTCGGTCGGGGAAATATGATACATTTTCTTAAAAGCACGAAAAAATGAAGAATAGTCTCCAAAACCGGACTGGACAGCAACCGTTTTAAGCGGAACATCCTGCCGGATCAGCGAGACCGCAAGTGCCAGCCGTTTCTTTAAAATATACTGATGACAGGTCGTATTCAGTTGTTTCTGAAAAAATTTGTTCAGACTGCTCTTGCTCATGTGGAAAGTACGCGCCAGATCCTCCACACCGATTTCTTTCAGAAAATGCTGATCCAGATAGCGGACGATCTGATTGGTCTGATCGGATTCGATCTCAATAAATTCGTTGGAATATTTCAGGGCATAGTTAATGACTTTTACCAGAAGACAGGTGGATGCACCACAGGCATAGGTTTCAGAAAGCTCCCCATAAGAAGCATATTCCCGGTAAAAGGTTTCAAATTCTTCCTCAAAATTACACAGCTTATTGGTAGTATGAAGAAGATGAGGTGTGTCAATATTGAAAACAGATTCCTTAAGGGCCGGAAGCTGGCTTTTCAGATTGGAAATATATGATTTTTCCAGCCATACAGTGATAAAATCATAATAGTTTGCAACGAGATCACTGGAAGTAAAGTAGTGTGGAATATCCGGTGGAATAACCAGAATATCGCCATTTGTAATAAAATGCCGTTTCTGGCCGATGCGGAACAGAAAATCTCCGCTTTTACAAAAGCTGATCTCATAAAATCCGCTTTTGATCATGGAAAGATCTTCCATCAGATATCCTTTGTGGTGCGTGCATTTTACATGGCGCAGCTGGCATTTGCCGGACAGCTGCATTTCAGGGCTTTGCTCATATAATTTTTTCATTTATAAACCTTTCATGTTGAATAAAATTTAACAAATCTTTTGTAATCATTATACAATACACATTGCAAAAAAGGTAAAAGAAATTGTAAAAAAATTATATTTTTTACTATAGATAAAAGCAATAAATTGTTAAAAGATACAAAAATAACGGGAAATCAGCGTTTTCTGGAATTATTGATAAACGATATCAATAAGTACAAAAATTGATAGAAAAAAGCAATTTGCAAAGAAAAAAACATTTTGGTAGTATTTTTGAAGAGTTGTTAACGAGGGGATACACAGACAGAACAACTTAAGGAAAATACAATGGAGGAAAAAGGAAAATGAAAAGAAGAGCACTCGCATTATTGTGTGCAGGAATTTTAGCAGTCGGTATGCTTGCCGGATGTGGTGGAAGTTCCGACAAGAAAGACAGCAGCGCAAAGACAGAAGACACGAAGAAAGAGGCAAAAAGTGATGGGACTTTTACAGTTGCATTGAATTATATGCCAAATTCACTTCAGCCAAGTGCACAGAGCAGTGATGACTTGGTAAGTGCAATCCGTCCAATCTATGAACCGTTATTTGCTGAGACAAAAGACGGTCTGGAATATTATCTGGCTGATAAGCTTGATATTTCAGAAGATGGTCTTACCTACACACTTCATATTAATGACAAAGCAACATGGAGTGATGGAGAACCGGTTACAGTAAAAGATATCAAATTTACCATTGATTATGGTGTATTGGTTTATGGCGGACCTACATCATTCACCAAGGTAAATGGTGGAGAAGTGCAGATCAACGAGATTGATGATAAGACAATGGAATTTGTACTTCCATCAGTATATGATAACTATGTCAGAACGTTATCTCAGTTCTATCCAATGCCGGCACATGCATTTGATAATGATCCGTCAAAGATTAATGACAGTACATACTTCAAAACACCGGGTATGGCTACATCTGGAGCATATGTAGTAAGCGAAATTAACGAAGATAGTTTTGTTTATACAGCAAGAGATGACTACTACAGAGGAACTCCTTCTGTTAAGAAAGTCGTTATAAAAACAATCGGCAGCGGAAGCACAAAACAGATCGAATTTGAAAATGGCGGAATTGATTATATGCGTGTTACAAGCGCAGAAGACCTGAAGAAATACAAAGAGGAGTCTGATAAATACAATATGTACAGTATATCAGAAGCTCGTCTTAATTACCTTCAGTTAAACCCACACGGACCGGTAATGTCTACATTATCTCAGGATGCAAGAAAAGCAATCTTCCTTGCACTTGACAAAGATGCGATTGTTGATTTTGCATGGGGATCAAATGAACTTGCAGAGCCAGCGAACAGCCTCATCACACCGGACCAGTCTATTTATAATAAAGACTGTAAAGGATATAGCTTCAATCTGGAAGAAGCAAAAAAACTTGCAAAATCATCTGGATTGGAAGGAAAAGAACTTACATATATTTACAATTCAGACCGTGCAAATATGGAAGCTGTAGCAACTGTCGTACAGCAGCAGTTAGCTGAAATCGGCGTAACAGTAAATATTGAAAGTTGCGATACTTCTACATTCTTCCCACGTTTCTTTGCAAGCAAAGATAAAGAACTGGCTACAACATGGGATCTTGGTACAAACGGATGGGATTCACAGCGTGGTTCAAACTGTGGACAGGCAATCAGCTACTTTACAAATCGTCTCTGTGATTGTGGATACAGTGATGAAGTTTCAGGGCTTGCTCAGAAAGCCATAGGAACTGCAGATGCGAAAGAAAAACAGGAACTTTGGAATACAATTCAGGACAAAGCTTTGGAAGAATGTTGGGAATACCCACTTACATATACAAACTTTGTTATGGTTTCGCAGAAAAATGTTACTGGTTTAGATGGTTCGTCAGTTGTTCCTGAATTCATTGATTACTTATCTATTCATGTGGATTAAAAATTTACACTAGCTGAAAAGCATACGGAATGTGGCATGCCTTTAAAGTAAAGACAAGCCACATTCTTTCATATATTCGATTTTACAGAGAGGAATACTTATGTGGAAATATTGTTTAAAAAAGACGGCTCAGGTAGTAATCGTAATGATATTGATTTCCTTTTTTTCATTTGCAATTGTCTATTTTGCACCAGGTGACATATCGGATATGTATGTGAATCCGGAAATGACGGAAGAACAGAAAGCTAATGTGATTGCACAATTGGGGTTGGATAAGAGCATGACAGAGCAGTATTTTGCCTGGGCTAAACGTGCGGTACACGGAGATTTAGGTGTATCCTTATCTAATAAGTCGGCTGTGTGGCCACAGTTTATGCAGCGTCTTCCGGCAACAATCATACTTATGGGAAGTTCTATGATCTTGTCACTTTTACTTGCAATCCCGCTTGGCTTATGGTCGGGATATAAGAAGAACTCATGGCTTGATAACTTGATAAGTTCGTTAGCGTATATGGGAATGTCCATTCCTTCTTTTTGGTTTGGTATGCTGCTTATTATTGTATTTGCTGCAGTATTAAAGGTATTACCTTCTTCCGGTATGCATACCGTTGGAAATGTATCTGCATTTGATACGTTCCAGTATATGATTCTTCCATGTATTACGCTTAGTATCGGTCATGTTGCGGTTTATATCCGTTATATCCGTGCAAATACCATCGGACAGTTAAGCGAAGAGTATGTGCTTACCGCCGAAGCAAAGGGAGATTCTCAGACGAAAATTTTATTCCGACATGTGTTGAAAAACACGCTGTTGCCTATCATTACATTGATGGGAATGAATCTGGCATCTTTGGTATGTGGATCCTTTATTGTAGAAAGTGTCTTTGGATGGCCGGGAATTGGAACCTTTGCGATGTCTGCGATTGGTTCAAGGGATTATCCAGTAATCATGGCGTATGTTATGCTTTCTGGTTTTCTTTTGGTAGTCGGTAATTTTATTGCAGATTTATTGTATGCCTTTGTTGATCCAAGAATTAAACGGGGAGGTGCATCCGGTGGAAAATAATATAGTAATAACCAACGATTCGTTTGCAAAACTGGAAAAAAAGAAAACAGTAGAAATTTCTGTGGAGAGACAGAGTGTATGGAAAGATATCTGGAAAGAACTAAAGAAAAACAAAGTTGCTATGGTAAGTGTCGTACTTCTTGCCATTCTCATCATTGCTGTTCTTTTGGCACCTCTTAGTCCTTACGATCCTTATAAGTTAGACGCCTCTCAAAAGCTGCAGGGTATTTCATCCAGTCACTGGTTTGGCACAGATGAGTACGGAAGAGATTATTTTACCAGAACCTTATATGGTGGAAGAGTTTCTTTGCTGGTGGGATTCATGTCTATGATCATGACAGTTGTAATCGGAACATCATTAGGTGTATTCTCCGGTTATGTCGGAGGAAAAGTAGATATGTTTTTGATGAGTTTTACAGATATTTTCCTTGCTCTTCCGAGTATGCTGTTAATGGTTATTTTAAATACCTTTTTAAAGCCTGGTTTACCGACTCTGATTGTTGTGTTGAGTCTGTTTTCCTGGGCATCCGTCGCAAGAATTACGAGAGCGGAGACAATGTCATTAAAGGAACGAGATTTTGTGGTGGCTACACAGAATCTGGGGGCATCAAACTTTCGTGTGATCATTAAACATATTATCCCTAATATTTTAGGACCGGTTATTGTTGCAGCAAGCTTGAGTGTGGCAAATGCAATTCTGATGGAATCTTCTCTAAGTTTCCTGGGATTAGGTGTGCAGATTCCACGTGCATCCTGGGGAAGTATGCTTCAGGGAGCACAGGCGCATATTTTGGATTACCCTTTATTGGCGGTATATCCGGGCGTAATGATCCTAATTACAGTTTTGAGCTTTAATTTACTGGGAGATATTCTGAGAAACGCATTAGAACCTAAAATTGTAGAATAACAAAATATGCAGTGACCACCTTAGTGAAAGGGATAGAAAAAATGAATAATTTATTAGAAATGAAACATGTGGCTGTGAATTTTGCTGCATATGGAGGCACTGTGCAGGCGGTGCGGGATATATCGTTTTCTATTGAAGAAGGACAGACGGTTGCACTGGTAGGTGAATCGGGCTGTGGAAAATCGATTACAGCGAAAACTATTATGGGGCTTGTAAAAAAGCCGGGGAAAGTAATGGAAGGAAGCCAGATCATATTTGAAGGTACAGATATCGCAAAATATTCTTCTAAGGAGTGGAAAAAATTCCGTGGCAAAGAATGTTCTATGATTTTTCAGGATGCACTTGTTTCTTTAAATCCGACCATGAAAATCGGAAAGCAGATCATGGAAAGTCTTGACAATCATGCCGTAACGACTTCTAAAGAAGAAAAAAAGAAAAAAGTAATCGATATGCTGAAGTTAACAGGCATTGCAGATGCTGAAAAATGTCTTGAAAAGTATCCGCATGAGTTATCTGGTGGAATGCGGCAGAGGATTATGATCGCAATTGCATTGATTTCTCATCCGAAATTGTTGATTGCTGATGAACCAACCACATCTTTGGATGTAACGATCCAGG
>ERZ773112.753-NODE-753-length-20682-cov-136.550104_pt1 | contig 20682 bp, 17 predicted proteins | sample MGYA00580566_ERZ773112 | MGnify/ENA primary metagenome ERZ773112 (study PRJEB29015, sample SAMEA2737842) | human gut metagenome | biome: human gut; feature: human-associated habitat; material: faeces | place: China | collected 2012 ... | reverse complement strand
ATCTGTAAAAAGTAATTCTGAGGATAAAGAGAGCTATAGAATTGCAAAGTCGGATTATGATGCATTCAAAGCAAAGTATTCTGTTAAAAAGTAGGCAATGTATTGTGCCACGTGCGCAAAAGCTTTTGCTTACGTATTATAGTTCGGAGAAAAAGATGGTATAAGCATGGATAAAATCAATAAAGGCTGACGCTTCGCATTTACGCAAGGCGTCAGCCTTTTTGCTGTTCAGTATGAGGGGAGTTGGTAAGCATGAAGACCTAAGCTAAGTTTTGCTTTATGGTTGCTTTGACTTGCGGTTACGCTTGAGCTTTCTGAGCTTTAGGTAACCGTTGTAGGGATCATGCTCGAGCTTGGGATTGTGCCTGATGCGGATTTTTTTGAGCAGCGATTTGACGATTTTAAGGTCGACTCGAGGACTTTTTCTCCTTTCGATAGCAGTAGTTATCCTGATAGAGCAATGTTCTTTAGCGGCGCTTTGATGTTCACAGTTGGTATAAGGATAAGTAATATAGCCTTCCGCATCTAGAATGTACTTAGCGAGCCAATAGATTTCTTCTTCTATCCTGCTGCTGAGACTGACCAGGAAGGTGTCGGAGTAGAGCTCTAAAAAGTCATTGAGGGATATTGCAGAGTGCTGCGCAAGGCAGGCGTTTAGCTCCTTGTCATTATGGATGATGCGTAAGTCTAGGTCAGGAACGCTTGCTATAAGACCATAGGGGGTTCGTTTAATAATAACGTCATAGGTTAGGTTCATGGGATACTCCTTGAAAAAATTTATTATCTATGTAAAGCGAAAGCTGAGGCCTCTAAGGATTTCGCGTGTTGTTTGCTTAAAAATGCTATGAATGCAGCATATAATGATAGGTGTACGTATGATTTGTTGAAAGTGTGAGAGAGGTGCAGAAAAAGCATGCTTTTGAAGTAATTCCGAGGGCATTGGTTAAAACGGTAAGGTTTCCTGAGGGACAGGCTTATGAAAATGTGCAGGATGCTGTGTTTGGCACAGCGTATGCACTCGCCATGAGGCTTAAAGACAGACGCCTTGAATGCTATAGTGTAGATTTGCTGGTGAACTATCATGATGCGTTTGGCAATGGCAAGCAAAGCTACTATGACGCAGTTGAGCTGTTCGTGGGTGTGGATAATGCGATGGAAATTGTTAAGCTGGTTACGGTAATGTATGAGAATCATATCAGCAGGGAGGCGTTAATTGATGGTATTTCAATCGCACTAAGTGACTCCTAGAACGAAAAAATGTTGGCAAAGCGAATAACTTTTTGTTAACCTTTTGGGTGCTATAATGTCCTCAATGAGTAAAAATTGAGTAGAAGTTGAGTAGAATTTAAGTAGAAATTGAGTAGTTTTAACACACTTGGAGGTTTAATATGACTAAAACGATTTCTTTTAATATCCAAAAGGGCGGCGTTGCCAAGACTACATCTGCGGTTATTACTGCCGAAATTTTGCAGCAGCGTGGTTATGATGTACTGCTGGTTGATTTTGATCCGCAGCGCAACCTGACGCACGGGCTTGCAGTAGATAAGCCTAAGTGCCCTGTTGCCGATGTGCTTACCGGCAAAACTAATATTAAGGATGCCATCTTGAGAACTGAAGCTGGTTTGGGACTGTTGCCTGCTGACAGATCCCTGTTTGCGCTGCAGGCTGCTTTGGAAAGCAATGCGCTGGCAAAGGTGCTGGCACCGGTCAGCGGGTATTTTGATTATGTGATTATTGATACGGCACCGGCATTGTCGTCGCTGTCTGTTAATGCGCTGGTAGCTAGTGACTTGGTTGTTATTCCGGCGGTTCTGGGCGATTTTTGTGATTTGGCTATCAGGGATGTCCTTAATACCATTGATACTGTTAGACAGCAAAATAAAAAATTGGCAGTCGCCGGTATCTTGATTACTATGAGCAAAAAAAGATATGTGCTGGACAGACTGGTTGCAGAGCAGTATCAAAGGCTTGCAGATAGTAAGCATATCAGGCTGTTTACATCTAAAATCAGGCAGTGCCAAAAGGTGAAGGAAGCGCAGATGCTGAAGACCAGTTTGTTGAAATATGCACCGAGGTGTAACGCGGCTCTTGACTATCGTAATTTTGTGAATGAATTATTAGAGCTTTAGTAATAGCAGGTCAGCAACTGATAGCGTGTTGGAGGAGATTTTATGGGGGACTTTGCAAGCAGTTTAAAAAAGGCAGAGAAGCAAACCTCGGCTAAAGACAAGGTTACAGGCTTCTTCCTGAACAGAAAGGATGAATGCTTACAAAAGGAAAGTAGCAGAAGAATTACAGTTTCTGCTCCGGATGCTTTGTTTAAAAGAATCGAGGCAGCCGCCAAAGAAAGAGGACTTTCGAAGAATGCTTTTATCCTGAGCTTGGTGCATAAGGAACTGGATGAGTAGCTTTTACTTAGAAAATGAGTAAAAGCTACTCATTTTTTTGCATTTGCTGGTTCGTTCATTTTAACTTAAACTTTTCAATAAATCCTTCTACGACAAAAGCTGCCGGCTGTTGAGCAGCAGGCAGCTTTTTGGCGTATTATTTCTTTTTGAAAAAGTTTAGGAGTTATTTAGGTTTTATGCTCTATAATATGAGGGAATTGGCTGATGCGTTTACAAAGACAGTACTTTAACCTCTTGTTCGGGCTGTATGAAATTATATGCTAGTTCTAATTGCACGCATAAGAAGTAGAGTATGGGTGCTGGAGAGCGACGTGAAACAAAGGCTGCTTATATTAACGTAAAGTACTTGGTTTAGCTTTTAATTGTTTCATAATAAAATATAGGTAGATAAGTGTTATTGCTAAGTAAAGCAGTATGTCATAGTTGCAAAATAAAAGGATGAGCTTTAAGCCGTGGCTGCTCACGTCACGAACAGGAACCAGGGCTGGCAGGCTCATCTTTTTTAGGTGAACAAAGCTGTCGACGGAGGAGCGGTGCAGTTTTCTAGCTTGGTAACTGTCAAATGTAATAGCTAATATATTAGCTGAAACTTGCAAAAAGAATGCTTTTAAGATAAAATATTAGCTATGGATATGTTTGATTTTTTGGAAGCTACCCCAGATGAGATTAACAAAGGAATTGCAGCTCGCGTTCGTACTGTACGTAAACGGCGCAAAATTTCACAGGTTAAATTAAGTGAGAAATCAGGAGTAAGCTTAGGATCTGTGAAGCGCTTTGAGAGTACAGGTGAAATTTCCTTATTATCTCTGACTAAAATTGCTATCGCATTGAATGTTGAACAAGAGCTGAAGCAGCTTTTCAGCAACGTGCCTTATTTGTCACTTGAGGAGATAGAAAATGAAAGAAATCAACAAGGTTAAGGTATCTTATAATGGTAAGCTGGTAGGCTATATAATTAGGTATCAGCGTTATCTGACCGCTTTTGCTTATGATCCGGAATGGTTGAGTAATGGATTTTCTATAAGTCCTTTTTCGCTGCCTTTAAGAGAAGAGCCTTTTATTGCTAAGCAAGAGCCTTTTGATGGTTTGTTTGGCGTTTTTGCAGACAGCTTGCCTGATGGATGGGGCAGACTGCTGCTGGATCGTTTATTACTGAAAAACAAAATAAATCCCCATAGTGTAGGTAATCTTGAGCGTTTGGCGATTGTCGGCGCATCTGGTATGGGCGCTTTGTCTTATGAGCCTGAGTATAATATTTCTGAGAAAAGCGGTTTTGCTGATTTGGATAAGCTGGCTGAAGAGTGCAGTTTGATACTGTCTTCTGAGTATAATGATAATATTGATGAACTGTTTTCTTTAGGTGGCTCTTCAGGTGGTGCAAGACCTAAAATACTTACAGAGGTTGATGGAGAAGATTGGATTATAAAGTTTCCTGCTTCTATGGATAAACCGGATATAGGCTTGCAGGAGTACAAGTATTCTCTTTGTGCCAGAAAATGTGGGATAAGTATGTCAGAAACGCATTTGTTTCCTTCGGCGCGTTGTGAGGGTTACTTCGGTACAAAAAGATTTGATCGCGTGAAAACTTCTGAAGGTGAAAAAAGAATTCATATGGTTTCGGTAAGTGCTCTTCTGGAAACGTCACATAGGATTCCTAATCTTGATTATATTATCTTGGGAAAATTAACTTTGACGTTGACAAAGGACTATCAGGAGCTTGAAAAACTGTTTAGGTTAATGTGCTTTAATGTTTTTGCGCATAACCGCGACGATCATTCTAAAAACTTTTCGTTTATATATTCGGATGATGAGAAAAAATGGCTTTTATCGCCTGCCTATGACTTGACGTATAGTTATTCTATAGGCGGAGAGCATGCTACAACGGTTGCTGGTAATGGCAAAAATCCGGGCATGAAGGATATATTGGAAGTTGCGAAGAATCTTAGTATGAATCTCAAGCTGGCTGAAGATATAGCGCAGCAGGTTCAGGCTTGTGTCGAATATGATTTAGGAGAAATTATTTCTAAAAGATTTTAAGGTTTAATATTTAAATTTTAAGAAACAAAATTTACGTTGTAAACGTGGCGATTTTGAATTGCAAATATATTATACGAGATGGTTCATTATATCATGAACGCATAAAAATAAAAGGATGAGCTTCAAACCGTTTCTGCTCCCGTTAAAAGCAGGAACCAGGGTTTTCAGACTCATCCTTTTTTGAAGTGAATCCGTATCAAGGCAGGCGCCGGAAAAGACGTCGGCTCCGCGAGAATTTCTTACAACCTGATAGAATTTCAGTTGAATAAAGTGTTTGTTTTGAGCTATAATATTTGTAGTCAAAGGATATTTGAACGGGTTTAATGTATTTCGATTTGTCATGGTTCGGTTCCGCGGCACCAACATAAATTATGTTGGAACAATATATAGAATGAAAATGCTGATTGAACTTGCAGAAGTCAATCAGTTTTTTTATGCGTAAAAAAGCAGGAACTGCTATACTGTGGAAAGTATGGCAGTTCCTGCTTTGCTTTAGAAAATTATTTTTGAATTATATTACTGATTGCATCAGTGGAAAGATGAATATCAAGCTTTTGGTCGATAATGATTACTTTATCCAAAAATAAGTCTATGAGTAATTTTTTTGCTTCAACATCATTCATGCTCTTGACTTTATCATTAAACAACTGAAAGGCTTTTTGAATTTCAGCATCGCTTAAAATTTTACTTTTCTTGGATTTTTTGAGGGTTTGAATTACAGCTTGTAAAGTATCGATAGTTTCCTTGGCGGCTTTAATTTTGCTAAAAGTAAAATCATCGTCGATGCCTTTTTCTACTAATTTATAAAGATTGGCACGCGTTTTCTGGGCTTTTGTAAGTTGATTTTGTTTATCAGCAATTTTTTTATCAATGCTATTCTTTGTATTTGCAAATTTTTTGCGCATTTTATCAGCTATAACAGAAAAGGTTTCAGAAGTAAGAATTTCGTTTTTTATTTTGGTAATAACTGCTTCCTCAGCATCTTCTTTGCGAATTTGTTTTTGCAAACACTTTTTAGTCGGAATTCTCTCTTTGTCAAGGCAAGAGTAATAGCTGTAAGATTTATCACGGGGGGTGCAAGTATGACCTCCCATAGCACTACCACAGTGACCACAGATAATTTTGCCGCGAAGCAGGTAATTGACTTTAGCCTTATACTCCGCAGGTCTTTCTTTGTTAATTCTGCGACGAGCTTGTGCCTGATTGAAAACATCTTTGCTAATAATGACTGGGATAGCATCTTCGATGCGGATAAAATCATCAGGACGCTTTTTAGAATGAGAGTTGCGTTTGCCTTTACCATTAGGAATTTTGTTAAATGTGTAGATGCCGCAATAGCGCTCGTTTCCGATAATATCGTAAAGACTATTTTTGCTAAAAGGTTGCCCGTTACGCGTAGTATAACCTTTAGCGGCGAGTATACAGCATATATCTTTGTAGCTATGTCTAGCAATAAATAAATCAAAAATAAGGCGGATGGCTTCTGCCTCATCATTATCAATAACGTAATGCTTATCAACAATTTTATAACCTAAAGGAGGCGTGCCACCGTTAAATTGAACTTTATAAGCGTTTTCGTTTAGTCCTTTTTTTGTCTCTTTGGCAAGATTACGGCTGTAGTATGCTGCTATAGCTACCAGCATGCCCTCCATCATCTGTCCTTCTGGAGAACTATCAATGGATTGTACAGCGTACTCATAATGGATACCAAGGTTTAAGAATTTTGCTTTTGTAATGTAATAATCTACTTCGTTTCTTGAATTTCTATCAATTTTATGAAAAATTACAATGTCAAATTTTTTGTGAGACGCATCATCAAGCATCTTTTTATACGCATCACGCTTAGTAACCTCGCGACCGCTTTTTGCTTCATCAATATAAGTATCAACAATTTCATAACCTTTGCTTTTGGCGTAGGCGGTGCAAGCGCGAACCTGTGCGTCAATAGACTCTTCGCGCTGCATGTCCGAGGAAAAGCGCGCGTAGATAACTGCGCGCGGCATTAGGCTGCCTCCTCCTCATTATCGAGGGTATCGCTGTCGCTGCTAGTAAGCAGGAGGGACAGGATGTAATCAGCAAGTTTGTCAAGTTTTTGGTCCATATTAATAACCTCTTTCTTTTATGTGTGATTTTACCTTTTCCTTTCCTTCATTCTAACAAAATAAAAGTTAACAAAACGTTAAGTAAATAGGGAAAATCCCAAAAAAATTATGCAAAACAACACTGCTTGTCTTGGAGGACGAGCAGTGCTATTTTGCATGAGATCTGTTTCTTTGAATCTATACGGAATGTTTCGTGATTGCTAGAAACCATGAAACATAAAATGGTTATATATAACTGTTGACAGAAAAATGAGGTGTTCATATTAGTAGTTATGTAGTATCATTGTAGAAATTGAATTCAATCTGTTTGTTAGTGTAGACCTTGATGAAATAGACCTTCTCAAGAAAAACTCATCAAATTCATTAAGAACTAGAATCTCGGTAAAGGTATTGTAAATAATGTAATTTGAAATTTCCTGTCTGCTGTAGAATTTACCTTTTTATAGTTCTGCAGACACCGACAACAATTGTATCTTCGTAGATATAACTCTATTGTTAGTGTTTTTTACGTAGGTTCCGAACATAATTCCTGCCGTATTCATAGCAATTTTGCTTCATTATTAAGATGCTAGCATTACGACTTTTATTTGAAAAAATTCCTGTTCCTTAACAAGCAGAAACATAAAATTCCGCTTGCGGGCGATTTTTTGTTTTGAGCTTTTCCTGATCAGGAAGGCATCGATTGCAAAAGAGAGTAATTTCGCTATGGCGCATTGCCTTTTCGCTTTGACGATGCTATAATTTAACTTAATATGGGGGAATTGTACCCAAATGCTTATTCTGTACGGAGGTTGAAGAAATTGGAAGGATATATGACTACAAAAGAAGCCGCTGAAAAATGGAACCTGTCAGTTCGCCAAGTTCAGAATCATTGTAAATTGGGAAGAATAAATGGTGTTGAGAGAGTCGGAAAAACATATTTAATTCCTATAAAGGCACAAAAGCCTGTATATACGTTTGTATGTGAGAATACTCTCCCAGAAGACTTAAATAAATGAATAATTCAGTGCAAAGAATTGGTGTTTACGGATGTATGGTCATAATAGTTATATAGTCCTGATTGATAGGTAGTGAGAGGATTAAGATTGAAGTGGATAAGCATACGGCAGAACAACGACATAAAAATATGCAAGCCATCAGATGCAAGGATACAAAGATTGAAGTCCTTTTACGAAAAGAGCTTTGGTCACGTGGCATTCATTATAGAAAAAATGCAAATGACGTGTTTGGAAAGCCAGATATAGTATTCAAGGGGAAAAAGGTGGCTGTTTTTTGCGACAGCGAGTTTTGGCATGGGTATAATTGGAAAGTAAAACAAAATGAGATAAAAAGTAATCGTGATTTTTGGATTCCTAAGATTGAAAGAAATATAAATAGAGACAAAGAGGTTAATACTGCATTAGAAGCGGATGGATGGAAAGTCCTGCGTTTTTGGGGCGAAGAGATAAAGAAAAATGTAAAAGCCTGCGCAGATTTAATCGTCGAGGTTCTCAAGGAGAGAGATACATGAACTTGAAAACAATCGACCTGTGTGCAGGCATAGGAGGTATACGAAGAGGATTTGAGTTAGCTGGAGAGTACAGAAATATTGCCTCGGCTGAAATTGATGAAATGGCTTGCAGAACATATGAACACTTATTTCGTGAAAATCCTCGCAACGACGTAACAAGTGAAGAATTTAAAAAGAGCCTTCAGGTACTTCGCTACGATGTATTGATGGCTGGCTTTCCGTGTCAGGCATTTAGTAGCGTAGGTTTACGACAGGGATTTGAGGATAAAACAAAGGGAACAATTTTTTTTGATATTGCAAAAATTATTAAGATGACTCGACCCAAGGTTGTTTTCTTGGAGAATGTCCAAAATCTTCTTTCACATGATAAGCAGGCAACTTTCAAAACTATTGTTGATACTCTGGATCGGCAACTGGATTATCACATAGTGGGTGTGACACATGACAAGAATGGAAAGCCGCAATATGAACGTTCGGCTTTTTTACGAAATTCCAGAGATTTCGGAGTCCCACAAAATCGCCCTCGTGTATATATTGTTGCATTCAGCAGAGCCTATTTTGGACACCACATAAGTCGTTTACCTAAAGAAGCTCCGAAAAATAGATTGAGAAAACCCATTTTTGAGAGCCTTGAGGATGTATTGGACAAAAAGGTTGATTCGCATTTCTTCCTTTCATCAGGCTATCTTGAAACATTAGAAAAGCATATAGTTACACAACATAATAAAGGCTATGGATTCGGCTATTGTATTGTAAACGCACCAAATATTGAAAAGCTAGTTGCTAATACACTATTGGCAACTGGTGGTTCGGGTAGAGAGCGAAATTTAATATACGATCCAGTCAATGGTGCTTCTTGTGCCGGAATGAGCGTGAAAGGTAAGTATTCTCCGATAAATGACAAATTTATTCGAACAATGACACCAAACGAATGGGGACGTTTGCAGGGTTTTATCGGATATGCCTTTTTGGACGAAAACGGAACAGACCACTTCTCATTTCCTGAAGGCATCTCTAATGTGCAAAAGTTCAAGCAATTCGGCAACTCGGTTACTATTCCAGTTATAGAGGAATATGCTCTTTTTATTCAGCACTGCTGTAACACAATGTATGATGCTTTTTCTCCCATTGAGAAACGAATATTCAGTATGTATGGAAATGAATTTCTACTTTGCAGCCTAATAAACTGTGAATTGGCAAATCACATGAGGACGGATACCTTGAATCGATATTTTAGTATTGTATATCATTACAAACTAAATTGTTTTCGTGTAAAAGAATTGGCGAGTTACCTTGATGTGTCTGCAGCACGTGCGTCACAGATTGTAACACAATTAACCAAAATCGGGTGCGTACATCACGAGCCTGATGGCACATATCGATTTGAAGATTTGCTGTCTTTCAGCAAATGAAAGGAAGTGCATCAAAATGAATTCAATACGCAAAGCGATGAACAGCATAATTGAAAAGTGTGATGTTTGCATTGATGGTAATGTTATATCCAAGGAGCTACTTATTAAGACATTTTTGAATTTCGTTTCATCTACCATAGAGGACAAACAGCACAATATTGGAATTGTTTTGCATACGGGATCGATTTGTTTTGATGCAATTCTTTTAGCTTATGTAGCTATTTCAAATATTCTTTACAACAAAACGGATCCTGCGAATCTCATTTATTCCCTTCATGTAGGTGATGTGGTGTTGTGCCATAACGGAAGTAAGGGAAAAACGAAACTATCAAAGTGGGTTTTCGCGGGGTTTGTAAATTCACCAGATGAAACGCCACAAGTATTTCCAGGTAAATATATTGTTCTGCAGAATGACAAAAATGGTCGTAATTTCTTGCCAAAGTCAAGTTGGAGTAAGATAGCTCCATATTTCGGACCGTCAAAATCCATGGATAGCCGAGGACTTCGACATGAAAATGGAAAGAGATATGATTTTTTTACATCTGTATTAGAAATGCAAGATACAGACATTCCTCGGACAATAGATACTTCCACGGTGATTGTAATGTCTCGAGAGGAAGCAAATGTTTTGGTTGGGAATTTGTCATTTCGCTTTGAGGAAACAGACATTAAACTTACCGATTTGGTGCCAGTTTCTTACTACACGGAAAGTAATCAAAAATATCAGTATGGGATAAATCCGTCCAAAAATGAGCCCGTAATCAAGCTGACTGGAAAGATTTCTGTCGCAAGGAAGCTCTTGCTTTGCAGAGAAGGAAACAGACACATTGGGTTAATTGTTTTGGGGGAAGATTTGTATCGCCGTGGTGAATCTGAACTGCCTGAATTACTTGATCGGCAATCCATTCAATATATTTATTTGTGCATGCATCTTGATTCCGAAATTTCCGCAAATTTGATTGCAAATTATGAGGAAGCAAACCTATTTGCCTGCACAAAAGATTTCCTGCTGTCAAACAGCCGACCTCCAGTAGTGTGCAATACTTATACCGAACAAATAGATGCTCAAATCGGGGCAATCATAGATAAGGAAGTTGCTGTGAATGTGATTTCTGGGTTTATAAATTGGGAAAAATATAAAACATTCAAAAGAGCAATATATTCGGTAAAGTCCTCAGAGTACAATTCTGAACAAAAAGATGATTTCCTCGTACAGGCCTATTCACTGATGAATTTGTTTATGACTGCCGTTTTTTCAATAGGTTTGTTGGAAGAGCTGATTGAAAGCGGAATTGCAGGCAATGTTGAGAAACCAGAATTGCGATTACATCGGCTCAGAGAAACGGTGAAGGGTTTTCCTGATTTTCCGAAAGAGCCAGCAACTTGTGTAGTTAGCATCTTGGAAGATGCCTACTTAGAACTTCACGACAGTACACCCAAAGAAACCGCGTTTTTAAAAGCTATTGAAGCTCGGCAGGGAAAAATTGCAGTGGTTGTTCCAAAAGCCTATTTTGGCATTGTGATTGACAGATTTTTAAGTCTGCATAACCTTGATAACGGAACAGATATATGCACGATGACGGCGAACCGATTCGACAACACGCAATTGTATAGTGCAGTTATTGTTGTCGGTAATGTTTCCGGAAAACGCTTTGATGCCCTTCGCTGTCGTTCGTCACAAGAAATTGAATTGCTGCTTTACGAATGCGAAAAATATCGATATAAGAAGCAGGTGCGTGATGCAAAAACTGCCGAACACTTGCTGAATAAGCGGTCTACGATCCTAATTGATGACGAATACGAAGAAGATCTGATAGGAATTGATGAAGATGCTCTGAAAGAAGTAGAGAATATTGATACAGAGATTACGGACTATATCAGTTCGGCTACGATTAAAGCAATTCGGAACAGTTTCTCTGGCGGTGATGGAAAAAGCATGGCTGAGATTGTTGCAGTAGCAAAATTTGACTCGGATGAGATAGCTTTCTTTACCAAGAACTATAAGGCTTATGTTTTGGACAAAGCAGATAATTTGGTTAAAGAGGTCGCTGCATCGGACCTCTCAGAAGGGGATGTTATTGTATTTACGCGGAGCACATCTAAAACTAGGGATATAGTTGAAGAAATTCTACGGGATATGATTAATAACAAGCTTGTTTCGCATGAAATTGAGAATGCTTATTACAAATCCCGTGAATGGAAAAAAACGCTTATTGACTATATGAAACGAACCGGAAGTAGTGCAAAGGCAATTGCGGATGAAATGATTTCAAATGGCGTAAGCGTTCAAGAAATTACGATTCGAGGGTGGTTGGATGAAGAATCTCATACTGTGCGACCGAAAAAACTTGATTCTATTCAGCAGATTGCTTTAATCGCGGGAAATAATGAGTTATTTGACAACGCAGAAATTTGCTTTGATGCCGGAGGACAAATTTATAAGATTCGTCGCCAAATATTAAAAGCAATTGGTCGGGCAATTTTAGGTGAAGTAACTGGTAAAAGTGATGTTACCAGTACGGTGACCGCAGCTGTTGCTGATAGAATTAAAGACGCCGCAGTTGTACTTCAAATTGAAACAATTACTTTTGTGGGCGATGAAGTTCCGATAAATACCACAAACCGTCCCATTACTATCGACTAATAGGAGGATACACCATATGAGTTCTATTAACGAGTTTTTGTCGGCTCGAGATAAGTATATTGCTCTGATAAAGGAGGAACTGCTTGGCCCAGGATCGGAGATATCAATCCCTGATGCAGAGCATGAGCTGATAACTAATTCACCAGATGTGCGTTATTCTATAGGAATACTTTTTCCTAAAAACAATAAATTAAACGCAGACAATAACGACCCTTCACGAGTAGAGGAATCCAGCGAACCATCGGATGAAATCTCAGATGAGGAAGAAGAAACGTTAGTTGCCGATAACGAGAAAACAGAACCAGTAACCCCAGTAGAGGAAGAAAATTTGGATGAAGAAATTAGCTTGGCCGCGCAGAATATGCCGTCTTCGCTTGGCTTTACTTTTCTTGCATCATCTGATCCGCAAGTATTGAAATGTGAAGTTACGTTTGCAACTTACAGAAAAGCAAAGATGTCTGATTGCAGAATACCTTTTTCTCCAGATTCTCCAGAAAAATACTCAGTACCAACCCAACTGTCATCATATGTGGTTTACGATCGCGAAGAAAAATGCTTAAAACTTTGTACTGGCTTAAACAGGAAAACAGTCCGTGATTTATACGAGAGAGATTCTCTTGATGGAGATGAGTATGGTATTTTTCCTGCAATGTATAAACTTTGCGATCAGTTAAAAGGTGGGTATGTACGAATTCCGCACAATGTTGATGTTGTTATTGATTTTTCATCTGGAGAATATGTGGATGACAATAAGCATCTTGATGAAACAAGTGCAAAAATTACTGCATTGAAAAGGAAAATCGATCAGCAATTATATTCGGTTACAGTCATGCTTGTAAACGATGATGAGGAGAAGTCCAACGGAACGCGCTGCTTGTTTCAGCCAATGGTTAAGGTTAAATCTGAAGTGAACGGATTCAGATTTCGCGAGTATGCATCATTGGTCGATTTTAATGTGTTAGACTCGGAAGAACAGTCATTAGAATTGCAATACAGAAATAAGCGTGTTTACGGAACCGGACTCGGCACATCTGTTGATTGGAATATCGATACTGACGGAAACGGAGAAATATATAATGACTTTTTTCCAGAAGTGGAAGTTCCTTCAATGGATTTTTCAATTCCTCGGGGCTTAGGCATACATGAAGAAGCTCTATCCATGCGTCATTTGTCAGATTTGGACAGCACGGAAAAACATCAAAAACTATCGGAACTCAAAAGCATAGTAGATGCTTATAGCATGTGGATAGATACGCTGGATAAAAAGCAGAAGGAGCTTTCTGCCTGCTATCAATCCGCTGCGGAAATTAATATTGCAGGTTGCCTTAAAGCAAGAAACAGAATGTTAGCAGGGCTGCAAATCTTAACTGACGATTCGGTTGCTTGGACTGCGTTTTCTCTTGCAAACAGGGCAATGTTTATGCAGCGAGTACATTTGAAATTACAATCCGATAAGGCAGATAGTGATCGCTATCCTGGAGATGTAGACCTTACAAAGTCTCTTGAAACTATGGATTATGGTGAACCTAATGGCATAACGGGAGATAATTATGCTTGGCGTCTATTTCAGATAGCATTTTTGTTGATGAGCATTGAGTCAATTACAAATGATTCTGCTTGTGACAGGGATGTGGTGGATCTGATTTGGTTTCCTACCGGCGGCGGAAAAACAGAGGCATACCTTGGATTGACCGCATTTACTATATTCTATAGACGCCTTGCTCATCTTCCCGATTCGGATGGAACAACTGTTATTATGCGCTATACCTTGCGACTGCTGGCTGCACAGCAATTTACAAGGGCATCTACTCTGATATGTGCTTGTGAATATATTCGCAGTGATGCCGTATCGCATCGCCCAAGATACGGTAAATATCCGTTGGGAAATACAGAAATCACAATTGGATTGTGGATTGGACGGGAGCATATCCCTAATACAAATGCAGATGCGAAAAAGCACCTGAAAGAACTTACTGATGCGCGAACAGATACCCTTCAATATGCGAAGGAACAGCACAATAAATTCCAGGTATTGAAATGCCCGTGGTGCGGAACAAAATTAGTCAAAGATCGAATCGGCGCAAAAATGGTCGGAACCTTCGGTTATCGCATGAGAAATAATCGACATTTTGAATTATTTTGCCCACAGGAGAGTTGTTTCTTTAACCAACAAGGAAAGCTTCCGATTCAGATTATTGATGAGGAACTGTATGCTTGCCCGCCAACGCTTCTTTTTGGCACGGTGGATAAGTTTGCAATGCTCCCGTGGAAAAAAGAGATTGGTGCATTTTTTGCTGCTGGAACTGATAATCGCGCCCCTGACTTAGTTATTCAGGATGAGCTACACTTAATTTCTGGGCCGCTGGGTACAATGGTCGGCTTGTATGAAGCGGCAATTGATGCATTATGCACTCGTAATGGTGTTCGCCCGAAAATAGTTGCATCTACGGCAACAATCCGCAGAGCCAAAGAGCAGTGTTCTGCTTTGTATAATCGTGAAGTGAATCAGTTTCCGCACCCAGGATTAGATGCTGAAGACTCATTCTTTGCAAGAGAATCCATAATTAACTATGATCTTAACGACTATGGTCGGAAATATGTCGGGCTTATGCCATCTGGGAAAACCAAAGCTATGATGGAAGTTCGCTTAATAGCGGCTCTGATGCAGGAAATCAATACAATGGATTTGCCGGATGACATTAAAGACAAATTTTGGACACTTACGGTCTACTTTAACAGTATGAAAGATTTAGGCAAGTGCTCGACTTTGGTAGACGATGATGTTAAGGACTTTATTAAAAGAACTGCATACAGACTCGGCAGCGCAAGAGATGCCAGAATGATTGCCCGTGCGGACGAATTGACAAGCCGAGTCAATACTACCCAGTTGAATGAAACATTGGACAAACTCGAGAAGCTTTGCTATTCGAAAGGAAACATCGAAAATAAGCGTTACCCATCCAATGTGCTGTTGGCTACCAATATGATTTCCGTTGGTATAGATGTCGCACGACTGAATGTCATGCTTTTAGTTGGACAGCCCAAGCTAACCAGTGAATACATACAGGCTTCAAGCCGAGTCGGGCGTTCTTTCCCAGGTGTTGCCTTTGCCATGTATGACGGCTCAAAAAGCAGAGATCGTTCTCATTATGAGCAATTTAAGCCTTACCATGAATCGTTTTATAAACATGTTGAGCCGACAGGTGCAACACCTTTTTCAAAACCTGCAAGAGACCGTGCTCTCCATGCTGTGATGATTGCAATGGTTCGCGTTCTTGAAGAGGAACTTAGTACAGAAAAAGGTGCAGCCAAGTTTAACCGTAAAGATTATTCTGCACGGATTGTAAAACTTAAGGAATACATAATAGGGAGAGCATCTGACATTTCCAAACGGCTGAATACAGAAATGGTTGATGATTCCTCGGAAATTGCGCTTGAGATTGATTTTGTGTTTGAAAAGTGGGAACAACTTGCGGAGAATTTTGATGAAGAACACTTTTATTATGGAGAAAAATTTTTGATTAAAGAACCTGATAATGGCGAAGGGCGTTTGATGAAACCTTTCAACACAAGCCGTAACGATCCTGCATTCGATACAATGACATCTATGCGGAATGTTGATTCAACGGTTGCAGGAAATGTTTTGATATGGGAGGAGGAATAATCAATGAATTTAGAATCGGCTAAGAAAGTCCCGTTAAACAGAATTACTCATTCTGTCCGTGCGTCACAAGCTGTTCTGCAATATGGAGTGGGAGCAATGATTGATTTTCCAAACCAAACTTTGATGACTGCTGCTCCGGAATATTGGCAAGAACAGGTTGTTCAAATACATGATGAGCGTCTTGAAAAAGTGCTTCGCGTTGATTATTTCGGACTTCCAGGCGGACAGGATGATTCTCACTGTCGCGAGGGTATCTCATATGCTCGTTTTCCAGAATGGTATTTTTGCCCGAAATGCAGACGATTTCAGCCAATCAGCGATTGGGTTTCCGATTACAAGAAATCCGCAACGCAGAAAAGGCTCAATAGCGATCCGGATATGGTTAAGTTTATGCAATGCCCAAAGTGCAGACAAGATCTTGTGGTTACGCGTATCATCACTGCTTGCGAATGTGGGCACATTGATGACTTTCCGTGGATAAAATGGGTTCACTGTAAAAATATGTACGGCGGAGCGAAATCGATTTGTTCACATCCATCTCTGACATTTAAGACAAGTGCGTCCTCTACTGAAGGACTTGAAGGCCTAACTGTTTCGTGTGATTCTTGCGGTGCCAAAGCCACACTCAAGGGCGCGTTTGACAAAGACGCATTGAAGGAACTGGATCAAAAATATGAGGGAAAATACAATTTTCACTGTACAGGACGACATCCGTGGAAACATACAAAAGATAGGTGCGGAGCATATCCGAAAGTATTACAAAGGGGTAGTTCTTCCGTCTACTTTCCTATAACCGTCAGTTCACTTGTCATTCCGCCGTACTCAAGTCTGATTACAAAGAAAATTGAGGATAGTGCGGCTTTTGCGGAGTGTAAAAATGTTATTGCTAGTTACAAGCGAAATGTCCCCAAAGAATCGTTGCCGAACTTGATTCAGAGCACAATAGTAGACTATGCAAAGAGGATAGCAATAGAAAAAGGTATAGAAACGGAAAAGGTGCAGGCGATATTGGAAAGAAAGTGGATTATTCCGACTGGCGAAGATGAATACCTTATAACAAGTGTAAAATATCGGGCAGAAGAGTACGAGGCTCTTAGCGGTGAGATTTCGATGTCAAACGATGAGTATGGTGACTTTTTGCGCGAAGGAACAGAAATTTCAAATTATGCAATTCCGTTTATAAGAAGCATTTCATTGATACATAAAGTTCGGGAAGTACAGGCTCTTGTTGGATTTTCAAGGCTTAAACCTGTTGATACTAATATGGGCGAAAACTCTTCTGAGTACGTTGTTCCTGTTAAGCAACAAGATACGAATTGGTATCCTGCGTATGAGGTTCGAGGTGAAGGTATTTTTATTGAATTTGATGAAAATGCAATTTCAGAATGGCAAAAGAGTAACCCAGAAGTTCAACACCGAGTTGATGTTTTGAATGAGAACTATCGGAAGTCTTTTATAGGCCAATCAAGACCGAGAAAAATAACTGCAAAATTTCTTCTGCTGCATACGATTTCACATGCTTTGATTAAACAACTGAGTTTCGAGTGTGGCTACAGCATCGCCTCGCTGAAAGAACGCTTGTATTGCAGCGAAACTTCGGATGGGAAGCAGATGTCAGGAATCTTCATTTATACCGCAAGCGGAGATTCGGAAGGCACTATGGGCGGTTTGGTGCGACAAGGTTGTGCTGATACATTTCCGGGAATATTCAAAAAGGCGATGGAAGAAGCAATGACTTGTTCCAATAATCCCGTTTGCAGTCTTAGTATGGGTCAGGGTCGCGATTCTCTTAACCTGTCTGCATGCTATTCGTGTTGCTTGATTCCAGAGACAAGCTGTGAAGAATTTAATATTTTCTTAGATAGGGGAACTATTGTCGGTACTTATGAGAATCGTGAAATGGGGTTCTATAGCAGACAATTATATGGCACAGCATCTTGGAAGGATAATAGCGTTTCTACAGACAACACTGATGTAAATCCGAAAAGTAGAATACATGTTATCGTTACAGATCAGGGGACAGATTTAAGAGACTCTGCCTATGCCGAAATATGGAAAGACCTTGGGACTTGGGCTGTTGATACGAACGAAAGAGCTTTACTTTCAGAGTTGGGAAATAACAGCGATTTGTTTTCACAAAAAGAAAAGCCATATAGAGACTGTATATTTCAAATAGGCGGAAACGAAGAGCAGTATAAATGTGACCTTTTTTGGAAAGAGTCACAAGTTGCACTGTTCACTTCGGATAACGAGGATTGTTACACAGCAGCGAAAAGCAGTAATATCCAATGTATTTACTGCGATGATGATACAGTTACTGTTAAAAAAATACTTGATTTGTTAAAGGAGCAATGATATGGCGATAATGATTCCAGAGAAGCCTAGGAACTTTGCTCCAGCAAGCCAGGAGGGGTTAATATTTGATGCATTAGCGCTTCTTTCTGATGATTATTATGTGTTTCACTCTTTTCGAATCACAGATACAAGAGATGGCACTTTCCATGAAAGCGAAACAGATTTTGTTATTCTTAATCGTACTAAGGGGGTAATTTGCTTAGAAGCCAAAGCAGGTCAGGTGAGATATGAAAATGGATGCTGGCTTTATGGCAATGGTATTCCAATGCATAATGGCGGGCCATTTAATCAAGCAAGCGCCAATAAATATAAATTGATGAGATATATATCTGGTAGCAGAATGGCATTTGTTTTGGAAAAATGTAAGTTTTTTCATGCCGTATGGTTTCCATCTGTGAGCATAGACCGCCTGAAAAGCATGACTTTACCATCTGAAGGTGATAAAACACTTGTGTTGACTAAAGAAGCCTTGGATGGCCCGAAAGAGTTTATAGACAGAATTTATGCACTGCATTTGCCAAGCAATATTGAAACCAGGCTGAGTGAGATGGAATGTGACCAGTTGATTCGTGAAATTTTTTGTCCGCAGTTTAATGTGTTTCCGTCTGCATCGTTTGAAGCGGATTTGAAAAAGATTGTATTTCATCGTCTTTTGGATGAACAAGCTGGAATTTTGGACTTCCTTGATGAGCAGCTGACAGCTGCTGTTAACGGAGCTGCCGGAACTGGAAAAACGATGATTGCAGTCGAAAAAGCTCGTAGACATGCGACTGCTGGAGAACGGGTTCTGTTTTTGTGCTTTAATTCTCAATTAAAAGACTACCTAGAAGAAAATTATGCAAAAGACCTTGTTGATTATTATACCATTGCGGGCTTTGCCTGCAAAATATGTAATGTAGTAGCACCAGATTATGCCAAACTCAAAGATAGACTTGAAGATTGTTATATATCAGGCTCTTTTCCATATAAACATGTTATTATTGATGAAGGGCAAGATTTTGGAAGTGAAGCAATAGAAGAAACCGATATTATTCAGCTTATCCACGATATAATTGTTGATGCGTATCAGGGTGGGACTTTTTATGTCTTTTACGATCGATTACAGTTGGTGCAAGCGAGAGAGATGCCAAAGTTTATAGGTGACTTGGATTGCAGGTTGACACTGTACCGAAATTGTAGAAATACTGAAAATATTGCGGTAACTTCTTTGCGCCCGATTACTGAGCATAAGCCAAAAGTATTTGAGGGTGCAGTAAAAGGAACACCAGCGAAGATTCACTTTTGTGAATCTGTTCAAAATGAGAAAGAACGTATTGATTCAATAATCGATAATCTTGCAGCTGACGGTTACCGCGATATTGTTCTTTTAACATGTAAAACAGAAAAGGCAAGTATCTTGAGTGATTATGTGAACAACGGCAAGTATCGTAATAAATATTTGTTTACTACATGCAGAAAATTCAAGGGACTTGAAGCTGATGTTGTGGTTTTACTTGATGTCGATAAGAGCACATTTGAACAAGATAATGTTCTTATTTTTTATGTAGGTACTTCGCGCGCTCGTATTAAACTTGAAATTGCTGCCATATTAAGTGACGATGACTGCAAAGAAATACTTGCCTCCACACTAAATTATCAGGGTAAAGTGCGAAGAGCAAAAAAAGACTTTGCTGGAGCTCTTAACGCTATCGGGACAATCGGAATACAGTGAGAAAAATCATCCAAGGCTGATTTTTATTAGTTGCTTGTGAAGGTCATACCTCGTGTAAGGATCCTGGTAGTATAAAAACTAATTTTGAAAGGCGGGATGCGGATGGAATGGACAGACGGAAATATATGCTGTCGTTGAGCAAATCCGAAGAATGAGGCATTCCGTTTCATGATGACCAGAAACTATTAGGGATGCTGATATTGGAGTGCTTTCAGGCAGGACTGTTCTGGGAATGTGTTTTGAATAAACGAGAAGCGTTCTGCGAGGCCTTTGACTGCTTTGATTTGGAGAAGGTCTGTGTCTATACCGAGGATAAGATGGAGGCACTGCGGAGCAATCCCGGCATCATACGAAACTGCCTGAAAATGCAAGTCGCCGTTACCAATGCACGAGTATTTCGTGAAATTCAGAAGAAATATGGTAGCTTTTCAGACTATCTTTGGTGTTGGACTGGCAGCAAGGTGGTTTATGAAATCGGACAGACAAGTTCAGAACTGTCTGATCGTACATCAAAAGATATGAAAAAGCGTGGCATCAACGGTTATCTATGCTTATTTGCAGGTAGTAGGAGTGATTTATTCTCATGAGAACAACTGCTTTCTAGCAAGTTAAGGAGATGAGCATGACAGTATTGCCACTGTACTGGTATCCTTTGGCGCCTCATAGCAGTCCACAGCACAATTACAGTCAATTCATATATTCAAAGCACAGTCACCTTAGAATAGCGGCTGTGCTTTTTCTTTGGGGATCCCCCAAAAGTTGAGGTATGCGCTCTAACGTTTGATAACGTATAATAAGTTGCGCAAATTCAATTCAAAAAGATAGACATAGAGACTACC
>ERZ773112.748-NODE-748-length-20745-cov-50.820155_pt1 | contig 20745 bp, 16 predicted proteins | sample MGYA00580566_ERZ773112 | MGnify/ENA primary metagenome ERZ773112 (study PRJEB29015, sample SAMEA2737842) | human gut metagenome | biome: human gut; feature: human-associated habitat; material: faeces | place: China | collected 2012 ... | reverse complement strand
GTGAAACGCTTATCATCATCTTTTACTTATACAAAAAATAAAACATTGGAGCTCAATAGGGGTATTGAGATTCCAATGTTTTTTTATGCATTAAACTGAAACAAATATTAACGCATGTAGTCTTATTTATTTTCTTTTCAGTCTAAATCAGTCGTCTGTTTTATTGCCTGAATCAATCTGCGATATCTGATTCAGCAGGTTTATAGCCTGACCTACAGTCTTCACATCATTGATGCGAAGCATTCGCTTGTTGAACTTTTCTTTCAGAACACAGTCTTGAATATGACTGGTGACGTAAGCGAGAATGCGGTTAAACATCTGACTTCTGTAGAACGGACTGTTTACATTGCTCACAAACTGCATCTGCATATAGCCCTGCTTGAGAATAATCTTCTCACAGCCCAGTTTCTTGCCTACCCTACGCAGACCTACCACATGCATCAGTTCGTCTGCTTCATGAGGCACAGGACCGAAACGGTCTATCATACGCTTGCGGTAAGCTTCTACCTCCTCATCGCTCTCCAGGCGGTCCAGTTCACGATAAAGGAGCATGCGCTCGCTGTCGCCCGGCACATAAGTCTGAGGGAAATACATCTCCAGATCGCTCTCTATGCCACAATCGTCAACGAAATCATCACCCGTAAGCTGGGCGCCTTCATCCATCTTCTCCTGATAAAGATCACAGAACTCCTCGTTCTTCAACTCCGTTACAGCCTGAGAGAGAATCTTCTGGTAGGTTTCATAACCGAGATCTTCCATAAAACCGCTCTGCTCAGAACCCAGCAGATTACCCGCACCGCGGATATCCAGGTCCTGCATGGCGAGATTGAAGCCGCTACCCAGTTCACTGAACGTCTCCAGCGCCTCCAGACGGCGACGCGCTTCAGGAGTAAGTACACTCTTAGGTGGCGCCATCAGATAGCAGAAAGCCTTCTTGTTGCTTCTTCCTACGCGTCCACGCATCTGATGCAGGTCACTCAATCCGAAGTGATGAGCATCGCTCACGATAATCGTATTGGCATTGGAAATATCGATGCCGTTCTCTACGATGGTGGTAGAAAGCAGTACATCATAATCATAATTGATAAAGCCCATGATGATTTTCTCCAGATCCTCAGGCTTCATCTGTCCGTGACCGATTGCTACCCTACAGTCAGGAATATGCTTCTCGATGAGCATTTTGAGCTCCGGAAGCTTGGATATTCTGTCGCATACGAAATAAACCTGTCCGTTTCGGCTCATCTCGAAGTTGATGGCATCGCAGATGACTTCACTGCTAAACGTTACCAGTTCGGTATGAATCGGATATCGGTTAGGTGGCGGAGTGCGCATGATGCTCATATCCCGGGCGCCCATCAGAGAGAACTGGAGGGTACGCGGAATCGGAGTGGCACTCATCGTAAGTGTATCGACATTCACCTTGAGCTGACGGAGTTTTTCTTTGGTAGACACACCGAACTTCTGCTCTTCATCGATGATGAGCAGTCCCAGGTCATGCCATTTTACGGTCTTGGATATCAGCTTATGTGTACCTATCAGGATGTCTATCTTACCCTCTTTCAGGTCGTCAAGCACCTCTCTGGTTTCCTTTGCCGTGCGTGCCCTGCTGAGGTAATCTACCCTTACAGGCATGCCTTCCAGACGTTTCTTGAAGGTCTGATAGTGCTGGAAAGCCAGAACGGTAGTAGGCACCAGCACCGCAACCTGCTTGCTGTCGCACGCCGCCTTGAAGGCTGCACGGATGGCAACTTCAGTCTTACCGAAGCCCACATCGCCACAAACCAGACGGTCCATCGGTCTGCCGCTCTCCATATCCTTCTTTACCTCCTGGGTAGCCTTATTCTGGTCTGGCGTATCTTCATAGAGGAAGGAAGCCTCCAGCGTATGCTGCAGATAATTGTCGGCACTGAAGGCGAATCCCTTCTCGCGCCGGCGCTGGGCATAGAGTTTGATGAGATCGCGCGCAATGTCCTTGATTCGCTTCTTAGCCTTGTCCTTAAGCTTATCCCAGGCTCCTGTGCCCAGTGTAGACAGGCGAGGCGGAGTACCGGTATCGCTGCGGCGGTATTTGCTGATTTTATAAAGCGAGTGGATAGAAACATCCACCTTGTCATTGTTCGTATAGACGATGCGGATCATTTCCTGATAGCTGTTACCCGCAGGAACCCTTACCAGACCGCCAAATTTACCGATACCGAAGTCTACATGCACGATAAAATCGCCCACTTCCATCTCCTGCAGTTCCTTCATGGTGAGTGCCATCTTGCCGGTTCTCGCCTTATCTGAGCGCAGGTTATACTTGTGGAAACGGTCGAAAATCTGATGATCGGTAAAGAAACAGCACTTCTTGTCGTGATCAGTAAAGCCTTCATGAAGCGTCTTGTCTACCGGTGTAAAACGGATGGCGTAACGCTTCAGTTCTTCGCTTTCAAAGATATCCTTCAGGCGCTGTTGCTGCTTCTGGCTATCTGCCAATATATATAAGGTGTAACCCTGGAGCAGGAAATCCTCCAGAGTCTGGCAAAGCAAATCGAAATTCTTATGGAAAAGAGGCTGTGGAGCGATATTGAAAGGTATCACTGCCGAACTCTCTGACGGAGCAACCTTACCGAACTCGATGCGGAGATGAGCCGCTACAGCCTTCTTGAAATCGAGCTGAGAAACGAGATTAAGCTCGGTCTTCATCTCATGTCTGATGCGCTCTGCCTCCACCTCAGTGGCTCCCTCCAGCTGCTCGGTAAGGCTCTGCGAAGAGAAGCCTTCGGTATAAATCTGACCGATGCGGTCGCAAACGAAAGAGAGGTCTTTCGCTACGACTGGCGTACTTTCAGAGAGAAAATTGAGGAAACACTGTTTGTTGCTCTCGATATGGGCGAGTTCGGGCACGATTTCTATCTCTGTGCGCTTCACCTGCGAGAGCTGGGTCTCTACATCAAAGGTACGGATGGTGTCAATCTCATCGCCGAAGAAGTCGATACGGAACGGATATTCGCAGCTGTAGGAATAGACATCGAGGATGCTTCCACGCACGGCAAACTGGCCCGGTTCATAGACATAATCGGTTTCATTGAGTTCGAAATCGCGCAGGGTATGAACCACATCGGTTTGGGCAATCTGCTGACCTACAGCCAGTTTTAGAATCCGTTCATCCAGATTCTGCTTAGCCACAACGAGTTCTGCCAGTGCATCGGGATAAGTGACAATCAAGAAATGCCCTCCCGAAGAGAGGCGCGCCAGCACCTCGGTACGCAGGATTTCATTTGCAGCATCACGCTGCCCGTATTTCACGGCACGCCGATAACTGGAAGGGAAGAAGAAGACCTTCTCCTGCCCAATCATCTGAGTGAGATCGTGATAAAAATAGCCTGCTTCATCGGCATCATCCAGTACGAAGAGCACCGAACGTCTCATCTTTCCCTGCAGAGAAGCAAAGAACATCGGAGCCGAAGAGCACAGCAAGCCTTGGAGAAAAATGGAATGAACCGACTTCTTCCCCATCAAATCAAAGAGGGCATCCGCCTGTGGCGAACGCCCGTATGTTTTTTCTATCTTTTGGATTTCCATCCAAGTACTGATTAGTGATTACTGATTATTAATCCTTCTTCGGATATTTCTTGAACCAGCCATCCAGGCGCAGTCGCATCACGCCAAAGAAAGCCTCACCGAAGATGCCACCACTCATCTTGCTCACACCTTCACGACGGTTGACAAAGATGACAGGCACCTCCTTGATTTTGAAACCAATGCGATGAGCGGTGTACTTCATCTCTATCTGGAAAGCATAGCCCTTAAAGCGGATTGCATCCAAATCAATGGTTTCCAACACCTTACGGCGATAGCAGACAAATCCGGCTGTAGTATCATGCACCTTGAAACCGGTTACGATACGCACGTATTTAGAAGCGAAATAGCTCATCAATACACGTCCGATAGGCCAGTTGACCACATTCACACCCGAAATATATCTTGAACCTACAGCTACATCATAGCCCTCATCGTGAGTTGCCGCATAGAGACGTGGCAAATCATTAGGATCATGGCTGAAATCGGCATCCATCTCAAAGATGAAGTCATAGCCCTGCGTCAATGACCATTTGAAGCCCATGATATAGGCAGTACCCAAACCGAGCTTACCCGAACGCTCCAGGATATGCAGACGACCGGCAAACTCTTTAGCCATCAAGCCCTTGACGATGGCAGCAGTACCGTCAGGACTTCCGTCATCGATAACGAGGATATCAAACTGCTTTTCGAGACCGAAGACAGCACGGATGATTTTCTCGATGTTTTCCTTCTCATTATATGTAGGAATGATTACTATGCTATCACTCATAACTTCTTCTAATTTTAATGATTCTGATACTAAATAATGTAATACAGATGCAAAATTACAACTTATTTTTGAAATAACAAGCGAAAAACCGAAATTATTGGTCCGGATTCTCTACAAAGCCCTGATATTTCTTGTCAAGTCCGTTCATAATCGCCTCATAGCTCTTATTCATCTGGTTCTTGATATTGTCAGCTCCCTTGCCAATCGGCTCAATAGGCTCATGAATAGTGAGCTTCAGAGGATGCCAGAAAGCCCAGTAGATGTCCTTCATACGAGGCTTCACATCGAAACTGCCATTGATGGTAAGCGGACATACCGGCAACTGCAGTTCATCGGCAAGCATGAAAGCGCCACGGCGAAACACGCCCATGTGACCCGTAAACGTGCGGGCACCTTCAGGGAATACCACCAGCGACATACCCTCTTTGAGCACCTCGCGAGCACGGCCATAAGAAGCGCGGATCTTCGAAGGTCCGCTCTTGTCTACAAAGATGTGATGCGCATACTCACAGGCAATACCGATGAGAGGCACTTTGCGCAAGCCCTTCTTCATCATCCACTTGAAGTTTCTGCCCAGGAAGCCGTAAATCAGGAAGATATCGAAAGCACCCTGATGATTGGCAACGAAAACATAACTCTGGTTCTTCTTGAGATGCTCACGTCCCTCTACTTTTACAGGCAGAAGGAGGATGCGGACCCAAAGACAAGCCCAATACTTGCCAGGATAATAGCCCCAGAAATGACCATTACCCAGCATGCATCCCAAAACAGTAGTTAAACTGGTTAAAACGCTAGCCAACAAGAGGATAGGCAAGCATATCACAAGCTGATACAGACGATATAAGTACTTCATTTTTTTAATTAAGAATGAATAATTTAACACTCAACATTTAACATTCAACACTCCTTATTTTCTCTTCAGTGTGATGACCACGATTTCTGCCGTAGCCCCGATGCGGATTGGAACGGTACCGCCCAGACCCGATGTGGTATAGAGCTGGCAACCTTCCTCTTCGAAGAGGCCGTAATCATAAGAAGTGAACATCGACGGACGCAAGCCCAGTACGCTGATCTGACCCGCATGCGTATGACCGCTCAATGTAAGCTGCGGTGCTACAACCAGCGAATCCTTCCTGTCCGGTCCAATCACATCGCCATCCTCATCCTTCTCCTTATTAATAGTAGAAGGCCAGGTCTCGCGCCATTGCTTTGGTATATGCTGCAGCATCAGCACGAAAGAACCCGGTCTGATGCCATACAGCGCCTTCCTTACGTTAGTGCGCTTTGGCTTGTCATAGTTCTCTGTACCAGCTACATAGATACTGTCAGCACCTCTATGCACCGCCACATGTTCATTCATCAGCAGGTGCCATCCGCAACTCCGCTGGAAGTCCTGCATCCGCTTCTCTAATGCAGCTATCTCCTGCTCGTCATCTACATCCATATAATAGGTGTAATCGTGATTGCCCAGCACACTCATCACGCCGTCTCTGGCTTTCAGACTGCTGAGCAGCGCCTGATACTTAGGCAGTTCATCGGGTGTAACATTCTGTAAATCACCCGTAAAACAAATCAAATCAGGCTTCTCGGCATTGATGCTGTCGATATCGCGCTGAGGCAGATGACCACGCCAGCCATAGTATGACCCGAGATGGATGTCGCTGAACTGAACGATGCGATAGCCCTCGAAAGACTTCGGCAGATTGGGTACATAGATGGTGATTCGCTTGACCTGCATCTTAGGAAATCCTTCGGTAAATCCGTAGATAAAGCAGAAGAACGCCACCGCTCCCACTACCAGACCGAGGAGCTTGCCCCAGTTGCGATGGCCGTGGAGAAGCCTCATACAGCACCAGCCGAAGACACTGAACAGACTGAAGACAAACTGCGGCACCGCACATACTGCCATCATTACAAACCAGATGTCGACGAGCACCGGATTGCGGGGCAGGAAGTTGGGCAGCATCGTGATATACGCGCTGTAGGCGATAACCACAAAAGCCGGCAACCAGAAGAGCACCCGCTGCCAGAGGCTCTTCAGCCGTAACTTGCCATACCTTTTATATATCCACAGATACGGCAACAGGGTGAATACCACTACGGGTATCAATATTCTTGCTATCATTTCTTGATCAAACTTGATTGAAGATACGTTTTCATTGCCTGCACGGGCACTCCTCTGCGCTGTGCATAGTCGCGAAGCTGGTCGTCTCCTATCCGTCCCAGTTCAAAATACCGTGCCTTGGGATGTGCAAACATCAGCCCCGAAACACTGGCATGAGGCGTCATCATACCGCTTGTGGTGAGCCGGATGCCCACCTGACTCATATCGATGAGCTGGTCGATGATGAAGTTGGCACTGGTATCGGGCAGCGAAGGATATCCGATAGCCGGACGGATGCCCTGATAGCGCTCCTGATGCTGGTCTTCGATGCTCAGCTGCTCGTCGGGAGCATAGCCCCAGATGCTGCGTCTCACCTCTTCGTGCAACTTCTCTGCCGTGGCTTCAGCCAACCGGTCGCAGAGTGTCTGTGCCATCATATTGAGGTAGTCGTCCGTGCGATATTTCTTCTCCAGACCGCCGTCTACCGTCGTACAGAAGATACCCAGCCGGTCTGTTATTCCGCTGCCTAGAGGACGGATGAAATCAGCCAGACAGAGATTGGGTTCCCCCTGAGCCGCCGGATGCTGCTGACGGAGCATCGGGAAGCGGACTTTCTGCCCTTCCAGCCAGATATCATCCCCCTCGCTGTTCGCCTCGAAGAGTCCGAAGACGGCATAGGTATGATATTCGCCTTCCCATGAATGGAGCATATCGAGCGCCTCTGCCTTCAGTTTTTCCTTTTCCTCACGAGGTTTGCCGCTCAATCCCCAGGCATGATAGAAGTATAGCCAGTTGATATATGGCTCAATTTCGCTTATATTGTATACTCTTTTTCGCATCTGATACGATATTTTATTTTACAATCCCCGTAAGATTTCCCTTTTTCAGGAATTGTTTCTGAACTCCAGTTCTTCTCCTCTGCTGGCGGCATCAAACACACCTTTGTCGTAGATAAGACGACCGTTACAGAAAGTCTGTTCCACTTTCCAGGCAAACTCGTCACCCTCTACAGGGCTCCATTTACACTTGCTCTGAATCACCTCTTCGGTCACCTTCCAAGGCTCACCCTTGCGCACCACAACGACATCTGCCTTATAACCCGGACGCAGGAAACCGCGCTGACTGATATGGAACAGACGGGCTGGATTATGGCACATCAGTTCAACCAGACGCTCGATACTGATTACCTTTTCGTCAACAAGTTTCAGCATGCTTACCAGTGAGAACTGTACCATCGGCATACCTGATGCAGCCTTGGCACAACCGCCCTGCTTATCCTTCAGCTGATGAGGAGCATGATCGGTACCTACTACAGTTATCTTGCCATTACTCAGCGCATTACGCAAAGCATCGCGATCAGCAACGGTCTTTACAGCAGGGTTGCATTTGATGCGCGCACCCTTCACAGCATAGTCTTTATCCGAGAACATGAGATGAGCCACAACTGCCTCACCTGTAATATTTTCATCCTTACCGAAGAACTCCAGTTCCTTAGCCGTAGTAACGTGGGCGATATGGAGATGCGCCCCGCTTTCCTTAGCCAGCTGCACCGCCAGACGGCTGCTTTCATAGCAAGCCTCCTCGCTGCGGATTTCAGGATGATGCTCTACGGCAGGATCCTCACCCCATTTTTGCTTAGCCAGCTGCATGTTGCGGTTGATGATTTCAGTATCCTCGCAGTGGGTCATCACCGGCAAATCCAGCTCTTTCGCCTTCTTGAAGATAGCCTGCAGTGCCTCATATTTATCCACCAGCATATTGCCGGTACTGGAGCCCATAAAGAGCTTGATGCCCGGTACACGATGCGCATCGAGCTGTTCAAAAGCATTTACATTGTCATTGGTAGCACCAAAGAAGAAACTGTAGTTTACATGACTCTTCTCAGCGCCCAGCTGCCGCTTTGCCTGCCAAGCCTCCAGAGTGGTAGTCTGAGGCACCGTGTTAGGCATCTCGAAATAGCTGGTTACACCACCAAAGGCAGCTGCGCGGCTTTCGCTCTCGATGTCAGCCTTCTGCGTAAGTCCCGGCTCACGGAAGTGAACATGATCATCAATCACACCCGGCAAAACAAAACACCCCGAGGCATCGATGACTTCATCGTAATTGCCACGGGGTGCCTCGCCTTCATATATCTCCTTGATAAATTCACCATCCAACAAGAGGTCGCCCACAAAAGAGCGACCCTCATTTATAATGGTTCCATTCTTGATTAATTTCATATTACTAAACTTATAAAATGAAGAGTTTTACAAGATGTTAATGCCCAAGACCTTGAAAGAGCCCTGTTTCTACTCCTGACCTTCCTGTTTTTCAGGAATCGTAGGCGCAGCCAGTTCGTTGGCTGTAGGTGCCGGAGCCGCATCAGGATTTACCTGTGGAGCCGCTTCCATCTCTGACTGCATGCCGCTCTGCGCATCTCGTGTACCGTTCATAATCTCCTGATTCTCTTGAGCTTTCTTATAATAGTCCTTTACATAAGGATCATTCTTGAAATAGTCGGTAGCCTTGCTCATGATATCCTCAATCCAAGGAGAGAGCATCGGATACTGGTTGCCCATTGTAACGAGGAAGAAGACGCCCGGTCCCAGCACATTGTTGAAGTTGTCGGTAACAAACGAAGTGATGAGCTTGTCTTCCTGCTCAGAAAGGCGGATGGATTCCTCGTTCAGCTGCTTGTTGACAGCCTCCATATCGCTACCGTTCATGATAGCCTGGTCGTGCTTGTGTACCAGTTCGCGCAACTGATTCTGAATCTGCTGGTATTTCTTGAAGAATCCGAAGAGTTTATCGTTCATAGGAGTACCGCTTACCACCTGCTGTGTATCATCGAGCTTCACCGTAATGCTTCCACTCTCCAGCACCAGCGGCAGCACAGGGTCATCATCCATGAAGATATTCGCCATCTTCATAGAGTCGACAGAACCCTGAAAATGGAACTGTCCGTGCACTACATCGCAAGAATCCACGTTCTTGAAATCGTTGTTTTCCAGTATCTTAAGGTACAGCATGCGTCCGTCCAGAGTACTTACGTTAGAAGTACCCGAGATATCGTAACTGTTGGCACAAGATGCAAGTGCCATCAAGGCAATGAATGCGTAAAATATTCTATTCATAAGCTATCTATATCACTTTCGGTGAACAAAAATACAATCTTAATTTGAACTGACGAAATAAATTGCAGCAATTTAATTCATTCTTACAAGATTTATGTTTTGTTTGCACTCCTATTGGCCACCGAAAGCTTTTTTCTCGTCCTTTCTATATTACTGATTGTTTTCCTTCTTCAGTTCATGAGAGATGCGATGCGTGGTATACAGTTCCAGAAGGGCTGCGATGAGAAGGAAGACTACCCACTTATTATAGAAATAGGTGATATAGGTCTCATAATTCTCAAACCAGCGGCGCAGGAAAGCATACACCGTATCTACCATCGAGATGCCTGAGAGCACGAAGAAGATGTCTGCTACATACTGCATGCGCTTCAGGCGGTGGATAACCAGCGAAGGTCCCTCATAGAACTGCATCGCCTGCATTACACTGAAGAGTATGGTACCCAGCAGGAACCCCCAGCTCGTTACCTGCACCAGCTGCGGATGTGAAAAACCAAATGCGAAGCAAGCCGCACCGACAACCATCAGCACGCCGCCCAGCAAGAAAATAGCACTTTCCAGTTTACTCAATTGTTTCATTTTCGTCTTGTTCGTTAGTTTTTTCCGGAATATCCGAACTCAATACAAAGATGTCCTCATCATCAGCCTTCATGAAATAACGCTGGCGGGCTATCTTCTCAAATGCCCGCGCACCATGCTGCATATCGCGCAGGGTATGCTTGTCGTTTTCATACTGCTCACGATACTTTTCTATCTCCGAACGGAGCGTAGCAATCTCTATCTGGTACTTAATGTGCTGCCTTACACTGTTGTCGTCAACTACACCAACTACCAGAACACCCGTTACAATCACTATAAGATACTTATAATGAGCGAGATAATTCCATATAATACCAAGTTTTTTACTCATTTCTTCCGAATTTGTTTGCAAAGATAATATTTTTTTGTTATCTTTGCATCATCAATTAAGAAAAAATAATGGAAGAGTATATAGTTTCTGCAAGAAAGTACCGTCCGATGACCTTCGATTCGGTTGTCGGACAGAGTGCATTGACCACCACTTTGAAGAATGCAGTGAAGAGCGGCAAGCTGGCGCACGCCTATCTTTTCTGCGGTCCGAGAGGTGTGGGAAAAACCACTTGTGCCCGCATTTTTGCGAAGGCAATCAACTGCGAGCATCCTCGTGAAGACGGCGAGGCATGCAACGAATGTGAGAGCTGCCGTGCCTTCAACGAGCAGCGTTCCTACAACATCTTCGAGCTGGATGCCGCCAGCAACAACGGTGTTGACCAGATTAAGGTTCTGATGGAGCAGACCCGCATTCCGCCTCAGGTGGGCAAGTATAAGGTGTTTATCATCGATGAGGTCCACATGCTCTCTACAGCTGCCTTCAACGCCTTTCTCAAGACGTTGGAAGAGCCGCCTCAGCATGTCATCTTCATCCTCGCCACTACCGAGAAGCATAAGATTCTGCCTACCATCCTGAGCCGATGTCAGATTTACGACTTCGAACGAATGACGGTAGCCAATACCATCAACCACCTGAAGATGGTGGCTGAGAAGGAAGGCATACAATATGAAGAGCAGGCGCTCGCCGTGATAGCCGAAAAGGCTGACGGAGGTATGCGCGATGCAGGTTGTTTATCCAAAGACTTGCAAGCCAGAGCATGTTCTGGCGGCTGAAAAAGCGCAGGAGTTAATGGAATTTTATCTGTTGGATCTGAGTGTGAGAGGGGAATATCCTCCGTATGTGAAAAGTTATCTGAAAAAAAATAACATGTTCCCAAAAACAAAACCGGATGATGAAGTGGAATTAAAAAAATCAAAACCGGATTTTATAGGTGTAAATTACTATTTTAGTATTTGTGTTGAAGAAAAAAAAGGAACAGTCAATTATCAACAGCCACCGTTTTGGATTTCAGATGATTTTGATATTTGTGAAAATGACTATCTTAAAAAGACAGAGTGGATGGATAAAGGGATTGATCCGGTAGGATTACATATTGGTATGCAGAAAATTTATCATCGATATAGGTTGCCAATGATTGTTACAGAGAATGGAATGGCCTATAGTGATAAAGTGGAAAAAGACGGAACGATTCATGATGAATATAGAATCGATTACCTCAAAAAACATATTGAGCAACTGAAAATTATGATTGATGAGGGAATACCGGTATTGGGATACTGTCCATGGAGTTTTATTGATGTTGTATCCAGTCATCAGGGATTTCAGAAGAGATATGGATTAGTATATGTGGATCGAACGGAAACAGATCCAAAACAGTGCGCAAGAATTAAGAAAGACAGTTTTTATTGGTATAAGGAAGTTATTAGAAATAATGGACTTACAAAAGAAAGTATAAGAGGAAAGCAAAATGGATAAAAATGAGCAGATGGCGAAAAGTATTTTAAAAGCTGTTGGTGGAACGGAAAATATAAAAGCAGCGACACATTGTATGACACGTCTCAGATTATCATTGAAAGATGATAAAATTCCAGTAGATGATGAGATAAAAAACATTGATGGAGTGATCGGAGTCAACAGAACAGAAACACAGTTTCAGATAATTATCGGGCCGAGTGTTGCAAAAGTGTATGAAGCTGTATGTAAGCAAGGAGAATTAAATTCAATTTCTGAAACAAGTGAAGCTGGAAAAGAAGAAAAAAATAAGAAAAAAATCTCATGGAAGACAGTTGGAAAGAGAATGTTAAATTATATGGCAGGATGCATGACACCCCTGATACCAGTTCTTTTGGCAGCAGGTCTTACCAATGCAATTAATGTCATTTGTGGTCCAGATATGCTTGGACTGTATACACAAGATAGCAATACGTATGTTTTACTACATTTTATTTATCAGGCAGGATTCTATTTTATGCCAATATTAATTGGATATAACGGCGCAAAAAATCTGGGTGCAGAACCAATGTTAGGAGCATATATGGGAGCTATTTTGATAGCACCGGAATTCATGAGTCTGATGGATGCAGGAAATGGATTTACAATTTTGGGTATTCCAGTGACGTTAACAGATTATAGTCAGACAGCAGTACCGGCAATGTTAAGCGTTTTTGTTATGAGCATGATATACAAATTTTTTAATAAATGGATGCCGGATGTTGTCACAACAATAGCCACTCCAATTTTGACAATATTGATTTCTACACCACTTGCCTTGAGTCTTATTGCTCCGCTGGGAGTTAACATTGGTAATTTAATCAGCAACGGATTGTTACTGTTTAGCGAGAAGACAGGATTTATTGGACTTGGAGTTCTTGCAGCATTATGGGAATTTCTTGTTATGACGGGTATGCATCTGGCGCTTATGATGCCAATGCTTGCAAGTTTTTTCGAGACAGGACAGATGTCTGGAGCAGCATTATGCGGAACATTTGCGACATGGGCAGTATTTGGCGTTGCTTTGGGAGCAACACTCCGTTTAAAAGGGAAGAAAGAAAAAGGAGCAAGCTTTGGTTTCTTAGTTTCGGGAATTGTAGGTGGTATTACAGAGCCAACATTATATGGATTATGCTTTAACCATAAGAGATGTTTTGGAACAATGATTCTGGGGGCTTTTGTCGGGGGCGTTTATGCAAGTATTACCAGCGTTACTGTATATATAATGACAAATGCAAATTTCCTTTCTTTGCTTGGATTTGTTGGTGGATCCAAGATGAACATTATAAATGGAGTAGTGTCTTGTATTTTATCTATGCTTGTAGCAGCAGTATTTACGTATCTGTTTGGTTTTAGTAAAGAGGAATTAACTGAAAGTAAGTGAATCGCAGAAGAAAATAAACTATAAAAGAAAAAGAGCTCATTGTAACAAAAAATTATATATGTTAAAATGAAAAAAAATAAAAGGAGTAGCATATGAGTGATGTAAAAACAATGGGCTCTATTGCTGACAAATTACTTTCGTATGTGAACACAGCATTAGTTCATGATACAAATTATCAGATTGCTGCCTCAATGTTAAATCATTATGATAAATTAGAAAAAATGACTTTAAGTGAGATGGCAGAGTTATGTTTTGTATCAAAATCAGCGATTACAAGATACTGCCATTTTTTAGGCTTTAATGATTTCAGTGAATTTCGAGATGCACTGGAACAGAAATTTGATATGGGTGAGGATTATACAAAACAATTTCAGAAACAAATGCATGAAAATTCAAAAGAGGCGATCGAACGATACTGTCAAGACATTCATTCTAATATAAAAAAAGCATTCGATTCTCAAAACCAGGAAAAGTTACCGGAGATTATAAAGAGCTTGCAGGAGGCAAGAAGAATTGTTTTTCTTTCTCACCATTTTCTGTGCGATATTGGACATTATTTTCAAAGTAAAATGATGATGATGGGAAAGTATGTAGAACAGTTTGTAGATTATGATATGCAGCTGGAGAGTGTACGTACTTTGGAAAAGGAAGATTTAGCAATTATATGTTCAATAGGAGGAAGCTATCCTGCACGATATGATGGAATCTGGAATGCGATGAAGTGCAGTAGATGTAGACAACTGGTCATTACGCAAAATGAGGGTAGCCCTTATTGGAATAATGCGGATTACATATTAAAATGTGGAGAATTTAATAGAAATGATGTTGGAAAATATGCAGCATTAGTTATTATGGATCTTCTTGTTATGAACTACTATACGAATGTATATATCAAATAGTTGTAACTGTTCAGAGCCAACCACCAAAATGCTTCGTATTTCGTTGGTGAGGCGTATCCGCCAAATAAAATTTCAAAAACAGTCTTAAAAATGCTTGCATTTTTAAGACTGTTTTTATTTCATTGCAAATGGAACAAACTCCGGTTCTTCATTTTTGTGTTGTTTCCGGTATTCCAACGGTGACATTTTATAGGCAGAACGGAACACTCTGGAGAAATGATCAGCAGAATTATATCCAATCTGTTCTGCAATCTCACTGACCTTCATGGATGTGTTCAGAAGATAGTTCGTTGCATCGGCCAGACGAAGCTTCTTGATCAGTTGGGTAAAGGTGAGCCCGGTGTTCTGCTTGATCAGAGTGCAAAGATACGGTTCACTGTAATGGAAAAGTTCAGCAAGAGAAGATAATGTCAATGTCTGATAATTATGCTGGATATATTGTAGTACCAGTGAAAAGTCAGATCCCATTTCATGATTGTAGAACTGGATAGTCTGACTGTAGTTCCGTAATAAAGCAGAGAACATTAGGTAAACATAGCTGATACAACAGGTGTTACTGTACATATCCTTTTTGCTGCACTCAATCATCATATTGCGGATATATTTTTTTAATGTCCGGTTACTGTTAGTAAAAAATATCAGATAGTTCGCATGACCGTCTCCCTGCAGAATGGTACGGAAAAAGTAGGATAACAGATCTTTTCTGGACATCAGTGAGAAGAAAGTTGTCTCGAAAGTGCTCTTTCGTATACAGATTGTAAAAATTGTAGAATCATCATCAATGTAAAAATCGTGTTTAGAATTCGGAGCAATAATACATAATTCACCATCTTGCATGATATGTTCTTCTTCTTTAAAAATAAAGGTTCCTTTTCCTCTGGAAACATAATTGATTTCAAAATAATTATGTCGATGAAGATTCGGGCGAGTATATCTTGGATGACGGATGACAAATACATCTCTTGCATTTGGAATTAAATCAGCTTCTTCTACCGTAGGGGCAAGCGGAGCACCGTCATACAAAGTGAGGGATAGAGGAAGGGAATCGACAACCTTCTCAAACTCTTCATCACTCATAGAATCATAATCGTCTGTCAGATCGGGAGCGGGAATGGAATCGTAAAGAAACCCTTTGTTATATAAATATTCTGTCATTTCCGGAAACTGCAGGCGGTTCCCGGTGCGCTGGTAATAATCTTTCATATGCGCCTGAAACTCACCATAGGTCATATAATAAGCCATAAAATTCTCCTAAAATAAGCGTGGATTGTATAGAACAATAAAATTAGAAATCAACAATTCTTATTGTAGCAGATGGAAGAGATCTTTGACAAGAAATAACAGCATTATAATGATGAAAACAGAAAAATCAAGAAAAGGCATAGAGTATGAAAAAACGTCGGATTGATAACAAAATACTACATGGAAGAAAAAAGTTCTGTTCGATACAATGATATTGTAAAATAAGAATGACAAACGGAGGTTTGAGAAGATGTTCGATTATAAAGCAAATCCATTTTATTTAAATGATAATGAAATTAAATGGGTAGAAGATACTTATGAGGGAATGAGTCTGGAAGAAAAGCTGGGTCAGCTGTTCTGTCCAATTGTATTTACAAAAGATGAGAAAGAATTGAAAGAACTGGTGCAGGAGAAACATATCGGTGGAATGCTGTATAGAGAAGGACCAGGAGAAGAACTGCGTCAGGCACATAAAGTACTTCAGGATGCTGCAAAGATCCCGCTTCTGACAGCGTCAAATCTGGAGTACGGTGGAAATGGTTCTGCCATTGAGGGAACTTACTTCGGACGTGAGATGCTCGTAGCAGCTACACAGGATACAGAGAAAGCTTATCAGCTTGGTAAAGTAAGCTGCAGTGAAGGTGCGGCAGTTGGAGTAAACTGGTCTTTTGCGCCGGTTGTAGATCTGGATCAGAACTATCATAATCCAATCACAAATGTACGTACATTCGGAAACGACCAGCAGACGGTCATCAATATGGGAAAAGCTTACATTAAAGCAGCACAGGAAGAAGGCGTTGCCACATCTGTAAAACATTTCCCGGGAGATGGTGTGGATGAGCGTGACCAGCATCTTCTGACAAGTGTGAACTCCTTAAGTTGTGAGGAATGGGACAAGACTTACGGTAAGATCTATGAAGAAATGATAGAAGCAGGTACTCTGACTGTGATGGCAGCACATATTGCAATGCCCGCATACGAAGAATACTTTGACAAGAAGCCATGTGAGAGAATCATTCCGGCAACATTATCCAAAAACCTGATGAAACATCTCCTCCGTGAAAAGCTTGGATTCAATGGGCTGATCACAACAGATGCGACACCAATGGTTGGATTCTGCAGCGCAGAGGAAAGAAAAAAAGCCGTACCGCTTTGTATTGAAAATGGCTGTGATGTCATCCTGTTCAACAGAAATATGGAAGAAGATATGCAGTACATGGCAGACGGATACAAGAATAGAATTCTTTCTGATGAGAGACTCGAGGAAGCAGTAAAACGTATTCTTGCGACAAAAGCAGCGATGAAACTTCCGCAGAAAAAGGCAGAGGGAACCTTGGTTCCGGGATCGGAAGCACTTGATATTCTCAAATGTGAGAAGCATGATGCATGGGCAAAAGAATGTGCAGACCAGGGCGTGACTCTTGTAAAAGATACACAGAACCTGTTTCCGCTTAATTCGGAAAAACAGAAGAGAGTTCTCCTTGAAATCATGGGAGATTTCCCGTCAAATGAGCGTGTGACAGCATATTTTAAAGCAAAATTGGAAAAAGAGGGATTTGAAGTAACTGTCTATGAAAAAGAAGGATTTGAGGTTATGGAAGATACAGTAGAGAGCTTCAAGAGTCGCTACGATCTAGTATTATATCTTGCGAATATCGAGACAGCTTCCAATAAGACAGTATCCCGTCTGAACTGGCACACGATGTTCGGACTTGGCAACAACATGCCTTGGATGGTACACGAGCTTCCGGTTGCATTTGTAAGTATCGGAAATCCATATCACCTGCTCGATGCACCGATGGTGAAGACATACATTAACGGATATTGTAATTCAGAGTATGTCATGGATGCAGTTGTTGAGAAGATGATGGGAAGAAGTGAATTCAAAGGAAAATCACCAATCGATCCGTTCTGTGGAAAGATAGACCTGAAATTTTAAAATATTATTAAAACACTTTGTACTGAAAATCATGCACTGTGATATGAGAGGGTGGCTGATCATTAGTTGATCAGCCACCCTCTCAATTTGTCGTTATGATGAAATTATTCAAATTCATCTAATGACCAGGAATCTCTCCATTCAATTAATACCATTCCATCTTCTCTGAATTTTAGAGGAAGCCATACATAGTTAGCAATAGAAGTGTTTTGTACAACTTCTTCGCCCATTCTGCTGAAGTCAAATTCTTTCTTTTCATCTCCATAAATACATTCGAACATTTCACGATAAATAGAATATTCTTTATCCATATTATTAGGAAGCCAGCGATCAGCACAAGCAATGTAAAGATCTTTTTTACCTTCTACTTTAAATACACTGGAAATCTGACTATGAAAAGAAGTCTGACTCTTGTCATCAACATGTGGGTTGCCAAGTACCGTGTATGGTCCATGCCAGGTATCTGCGACTGCAATCTCAGAAGGATTTGGAAGATATCCGGTTGTACCGGATGTGAGCAGGTAATGTTTCCCTTTTCTATAAAAATGTGCAGTGGCTTCTCTGACATATGGTGGGTGTACACGTGGAAAATGTGTTGTGTAATAACCGGTAACATCGGTATAATCTTCGGTCAGATCAGCACAGATTGTTTCACTGTGTACACGTTCAAAGTAGTAGTAAGCTTTTCCATCAGGAGCTACGACCAAATCAAAGTCTCCACCGTTCATTCCAAGTGGACGAAGTCCTTCTCTTACTTTAGTATAAGGACCTAAAATATGATCTGCGGTTAAAATAGTCTGACTTTGAATATCATAGGTGTTCATGACCTTTAGCCAGCATACATATTTTTTTGTCTGCTTATTATAGATAATATGCGGACGGTCGACACATTTTGTAGGATGTAAAGAAGAGTTTATATCATCTGGTTCGGGAGGAATGATAATTCCACAATCCTCCCAATTATATAAATCTGTTGATTTATAGCATTTTACTCCCCAATGCCAAATTCCATTCTTTCCGTCAGTTTTTTCTTTGTTTTCTCCATACCAATAATAAATGCCATCAACATATATGACAGAACCGCCATGCGCCTGGATTCTTTTTCCTTCGGTATCAAGCCAGGTCTGTCCTGGATAAAATGCTTTATTTCCCATTATAATCTCCTTAAATTTCTTGCTTTCTATTACGTAATTCCTGAATGATAGATGGATATTCTTTTTCAAGTTTATAAAAACTTAAAATAATTGCACTAAAAATATTTAAAACAACAGGTAAAACAACGTATACAATTGTAATACCAGTCAAAGCAGAGGATGACTGTGCCTGAACTGCTCCATTGTAGCCGGATAGCTGTAAAATCCATCCACAGATAGCTGTTCCAAGTGCAGTACCACATTTAGAACCGAAACTGTTAGCTGACATGATCATCCCTTCTTGACGATGTCCATTTTTCCATTCACCATATTCTACTGTGTTACAGAGAAGTGGATAAGAACACCACTGTGTACTGCAACCAAGAGAAAAAATAATGGAACCAATGTAAATTGCAGTTAATGATGAACTTCCTCCGAATCCAACAACCACACGTCCTAAAGACATAATCAGAACTCCGGCAACCAGACCATTTTTCATACCTATTTTTGCAACAAGTGGCTTAGAGAGTGGAATCAGAAAAAGCATTGGCATTGAGAGAATCATTCCAACAATAGCAACAGCCTGTGGTTTTCCACATACATATGCTAAATAGTAGTACATAGACCCCATGTTGAGTGCAATGACAGCACAGGAAATAATACCGTTAATAGTAAGAATCCACCAATATTTATTCTGTATGACGTATTTTAAATTTTCTCTGAAACTTAATTTTTCAGAATACTGATTATTCGTTCCTGCCTGGACAACTCGTTCTGTTGTATTTTTGTAACAAAACAGGTAGACAACCAGTGCAATCGCAGCGTAAGTACTGACTACAATGAGCCAGCTCTTCTTTGTGTTTCCGGCAGCTTCAATAAAAATCATTGTAAATGAATTTACAATAGTAGAAGCAATCGTTGAGAAAACGGAACGAAGGACGCCGGTCATTTCACGGTCTTTTTCATTCTGTGTAATCAAGGCTTGGAGAGAGTTGTAAGGTATCACAATCATTGTGTAAATCGTACAGAACAGATTGTAAGTGATAAATACATAAATTGCCTGAGCTACAGTACTTGTGAAATTCGGAACGGCAAAGAGTATGATAGCTGATAGAGCATAAGGAATCACCATTCGTTTGATCCACGGTCTTGCTTTAGCTCCAGGTTTGGCAAATTTTTCTTCAATATGCCCCATCATAATATCAGATACAGCATCAAAAAATTTGGAAATCAACATGATAGTTCCGACGATTGCTGCATTAACATGTGCATAATTAGTGTAGTAAACTAAGAGATAGGCACTTGTTACTGCAAATAATAAATTTGTTCCCAGTTCTCCGCCTGAAAAGGAAATCGTCTCTTTCCAACTCAAACGGTTTGTCTTTGTTTCTTTCATTTCTTTAGCTCCTTTTTTATTTTATGAGCATTATGTTAGCAGTATTGGAAGAAAATGACCTTGTAAAAAAATAACATGTATTTTCTTGATTTCGACATTTTTTAACATAAGAAAAAAAATAAATCTTTAATTTACATACTATTATAACAAAAACCGTATAATTTTTGTTTACAAGAAAAAGTTTCTATCATATAATCGAATTCGATAAAGGAGGTAGTGTGGATGAATTTTTATATTACAATTGGAGATATTCAGAATCGAATTGCGGAGTTTCATCAGAACAATGATATGACACCTGACTTTCCTGAAATTTTGAGGAGTCTGTATAAAGATCATAAATATAAAGCAGAGACACCGGAACTTCCAGAATTGGGAAGAATCGCACAGTTAAGTGACGAAGAGTTTCTGAAAGAGATTCGCAAGCTTTATATTAAATTTCCAAATAAAATTATTACGGCTTCTCAGACGTTTGATGTGGTTCCAGTGTCATCTAATATGACAGTAATCAATCAATTTTGGGGAACGTCTAATTTTGTACATATTCATGATTGCTTTGAGATAGATTATGTATTTAAGGGAAGGTGTGAATTTAGTTTTTTAGATGAAAAAAGAATGCTGCAAGAGGGAGATTTTTGTATTATTTCTCCCTATATAAGTCATAATATAGTTCTTCAGTCAAAAGAGGCACAAGTATTTCCGGTTCTGATCAAAGAAAAGGTGTTTAATAAGATGTTTTTTCCACTTCTTCCAGAAGATAATATTTTATCAGAATTTTTCAAGCAGATTTTGGACAAAGAAAGTGAA
>ERZ773112.740-NODE-740-length-20961-cov-6.863006_pt1 | contig 20961 bp, 18 predicted proteins | sample MGYA00580566_ERZ773112 | MGnify/ENA primary metagenome ERZ773112 (study PRJEB29015, sample SAMEA2737842) | human gut metagenome | biome: human gut; feature: human-associated habitat; material: faeces | place: China | collected 2012 ... | reverse complement strand
CAGGCATTTGCCGGATAGCTGCCATTATCTTCCCGCCACCACCATCCTCTTCCATCATTCTGCCAGCTTCCTGCATATGATGTTATTACTGTAACCGTACTCAATAATAAACTTGCGCCAAGAATATGCATCCATTTAGAGTTAATTTTTTTCATTACAAGTACCTCCCCAATAAGCCATTTACCGTTTCAAAGATGTGGAACTAAAAACTTTTCCGGATCATAAAACAATGCATGACCTTCGACCTTTCCTCCATATTCATAATTCCATCTACTCACATCTAGACCAAGACAGTCTAACTGCATCGTCTGTGGAATATACTCTTCGCATAAAACTACAGTCCCACCTGCTCCCGTTATATCAAAATAATACATATTTCCGTCCGTCCAGCTAGACGTAACAGACAGGCTGTCTAAATTGCGATCCCCATTCAATATAAAACGAGCCAGTTTTATGATCGCTGCAGAATCGCTCTTTATAATCGTATCTGCATCTGGCAATTCTGATTCAAATTCCGTCATTCTCCATGTATGTACTCCATCATATTCAAGCTGAATATTTACCTCCGCTTTCACACTAGATTCAGATCCCTCAATTACATCCTCCACTGCAAAACCATCTGCTATCTCCCCTTGAAATGTTATTCCATTCGTAATATTCATTGTTACCTGACATATATTATTGTTTAATTCACTACTAATCAACTCTTGAGGCCAATAGCAATGAATATTAGAATTTCCATATAGAGCACAAATCATCGTTCGAATCATTTCTTCATCTGGTGTTTGCATAGCCGCTGACGTTCTTGTATTTTCTTCTTCATATATATTGTTTAATTCCCAATAATCATTATCATATTTATTATAACTTACTACGATAACACAATTATCTTTATAAGAATCATTCTCAAAAGACACATCACACCATGCTGTATAAGAAGTATCCTCCGTTCTACTTTTTTGAATTTTCAAAGAAGAAACCTCCATATCACGTTCTATCTCTGTCTCCCCCCAGATATATCCTGTATCTGTATAAAAATATAAATTATTATCCAGATATTCATTCTGATGCTCTATAATGTCATCTTTTATCATAGCTTCCGTTGGTGCACTACTTTTTCCGCATCCAGCTAATATTACAACCGATCCTATTAATAATGTTATAAACAACCTTTTCATTCTCATATGTCCCCCCTTTTCTATCGCCGATATAGCAATTTAATCAAATATCCTAGATGGAACCGGTGAATCTCCATAACAACTCCATGAAGTCACAAAAACATCCCCATTTACAATTTTATTTTTAAAATACTCTCTCAATTCTTTATGCATCATTTCACCGAAGTTATAATAATCCAATTCAACAAAATTATACTTTGCAAGTATGCTTTTAACTTCCATATTATTTACATCTTTAGCTGCCCCATAATTCCTTGTCCACTCATCCCCTTCCAAGGAATCTCTATATGATTCAATCTCACTCCACAGGGCGCTCGTTCCTTTCTTTCTCATGCAAAAGCTCACACCATCTCTATGTGCAACATATGCAATGTCCAATACCGCCTCTAAGTCCTCCAGTGTGGTTGTCTCATCTATTCCATGAACGCACTCACTTAACTTTTGATATATTACTACTCCACCTTCTCCATCTTCCCTCCAAATTCCATTTTCTAAGAAAAGAGGTTCATCATTCTTAATAAGAAGACTATTTCCCATACATCCATTTAAATCAATTTTTCCATTTAATTGTATCTTGGGAATCGGCTCCCCTTTTTTATAAAAGATAGTTGTACTATTGTCTATTGTATCTGACTTTTGTAAAACAAATTTTACTGAATCAAACTCTTCCTCATCATAATAACTTTCCAACGCATTTGTAACATCTTCCAACGCTGGGCTGACTTCAAATTTAGACGTTTGCTCTTCTGCAAACACTATACTTGACATATTCAGGCACATAACAAAGCTAAGTCCCACAAATGCTATCTTTTTTTTAATACTATTTTTTCTCATCCATACCCTCTCCTTTTGTTTTTCTATATTTTCACAACTAATGACGCAAAACAAAAAATTCTATTTTCCACCTAAAACATCCTAAATTTATTATATCATTTTTCTCCCACTTGTCAATTTATACAATCCTTTTATGATATTTATATTTTACATTGTTTTTAACATTGTCCACACCCTTCTCCATGTTATAAGTAGCCCTTTTGCATTTTCCCCTCTATTATCTCTTAAATATTTTTATTGTCATTTTCTATTGTCTTTTTATGATAATTTCATTTACCCTTTTGAACGCTATCATTATTATAAAAAGGAGGTTTTCCATGATCGTACAAACGGCTGAACGTATTCGCGAACTGCGCGAAAAAAATGACATGACTCAAAGTGAACTGGCAAAACGACTCTCGATTACCCGTTCCAGTGTAAACGCATGGGAGATGGCCATTTCCATTCCTTCCAGTAAAATTCTTCCTGAACTCTGCAAGGTACTTCATACCACCTCAGATTATCTTCTGGGAATGGACGACGCAGAACTTCTGTCCCTAAAATATTATTCAGATGCAGAACGTGAAATTTTATATCGCTTGATGCGTTACTTTGACGAAACAAAAAACAGACAAAAAGAATCCTGATACAGACAAAAAAAGGGGACTGCTATGACATGAAAATTTGTGTTCGTTCTAATCTTCAAACCAAACACTCATTCTATGTCACAGCAGTCCCGTGCTTTCTACTATCTACTTCTTTCCATCATCACCCTACACCTCTTCCGGTTGCAGGCAATCCCATAATTTAATATCTGTTCAACTCCCATCTGGCGCAGGCTCATCCCATATTTTTTTACTTCTATCTGTCTAAGCGCATTCCGGCACTCGATATCTTCTTTTCCGTCTTCCGCATTCTTTACTTCTATTATAATTCCAAGTTTCTCTGCATCATCGCGGATCATGATATCGCTGAATCCATCCCCGGACTCCCGGTTGGAATTAACCAGCCAGCCTGATTTATAGCTCACAATTCCAAGCAACATTCCATGATAGAAGTTTTCTTTTGTCGCCACATGGACAAATGTGTCACGAACGCTGATCGTCTTTTCCATGTATTCGGTCAGTACCCGTTCCACCTCTTCCGGTTTTCCATCCGCCAGCGCCCGGCAGAATTTCTCTGCCATCACTCCATCCTTGACTACATTTTCCCGGAAACGTATCAGGATATACTCCGTTATAATATTCCGTATTTCCTGATTCGGGACAACGAGATGATATCGTTTTCCATCTGCTTCCCCACGCTTGGTCAGATATCCAGTCATCAGCAGCGCACTCCAGATATTTTCTGTGGATGCATACAACTCCTTGTATGTCAGTTCCTCATTGATTTCCTTCTGAACGGATTCCCCATTTACCAGCGCTTCCAGTTCTGCTTTCGTCAGTTTCTGCTTTTCTCCCATTTCATCAATAAAATGGTAAATCGTCTCATTTCCGCTGGTATTGATCCAATAATTCTGTGGCGGCAGCTCTGAATCACTAATATGATCGCTGCAATAATTGATTACATCCCACGGGCAATAGACATCCGCTTTTCCAAACCGATATCCATCATACCACGCTTTTACCGTCTCATATGTTTCATCCAGATCATAAGCATGAAGCAATGCCCTTACTTCTGCATCTGTAAAACCAAAGTATTCATCAAACGCGGCACTGGTAATCGGATATACTTTAAAATTGTTCAACCCCGTAAAAATACTTTCTTTTGCCACTCTCAGGCATCCTGTCAGCACCGCAAATTTAAGGCTGTCATTCGTTTTCAGGACATTTTCAAATAAATTCCGTATCAAAAGTGCCATCTCATCGTAAAATCCATTCTCATTTGCCTTGGCAAGCGGAACATCGTATTCATCGATCAGAACGATTACTTTTTCTCCAAAATGTTTTTCTAAAAGTTCAGACAGCTCCTGTAAGCTGCTGGTCAGCGTCTCGTCGTCCATATTTTTCCGCAGAAGCTCGTCAAACAGTTCCCGATCAAACCGGGTCAGTTTTGGACTTTCCATCAAAAATTGCAGCCGTCTGGCTTCGCGGTTAATTACTTTAATTAAATATCCCTTTGCCTCCTCATACGTTGCCCCATTGACTCCTTTTAAGCTAATGGAAACAACTGGAAATTTTCCCATGTAAGCTTCACATAAAGCTGTATTTTCAGAAATATATAAGCCCTTAAACCATTCCGGCTTCGCCCCGATTTCAAAGAAGCTGCGAAGCATACTCATATTTAATGATTTTCCAAAACGCCGCGGGCGTGTAAATAAATTTACTTTTCCCCACTGGTTTAAAAGTTCTTCAATTAACTTTGTCTTATCCACGTAATAGAAGCCATCTGTTCGAATCTCTTCAAAACTTTCTACCCCAATCGGAAGTTTCAGCCGTTCTTTCACTATGACATCCCCCGTTTCCATTGATTTTTCTATTTTCCGTTCCCATGTTATAACCATATCGAATTATAATTACAACTTTTCTTTTATCTAATCTCTATTTTATCATCTCTATTTTACTGATACAAGGACAAAAAGAATCCTGATACAGGCACCTCTCAATTTTCTCTCTTCATATACTGCAATATATCCAATATGAAGAGAGGTATCTTTTTATGGAAACATACAACTACGACGCAGCAGCGGCAGTGCCCGAGGGGGACGCTGAGAAGACTCCGGAGACAGATACGGCAGCAGCTGGAATCGGCGACACGACACCGGCGGCTGTGTGAACTGCGGCGGTTCTAACTGGAACACATCCCCCAACGGAACGCTCTGGACCCCCATTTTTTACCACTCACACCTAATTTCATTTCCAGGCACCAAAAAAGTACCGCAATCGCTGTAATTACGGTACTTTCTGGGCTTGACACATTTTCAATTTACAAAGTATATTTAGAATTTCCCAGCCTTCGCAGCTTCCTCAATCCCTACCGCAACCGCCACAGTAGCGCCGACCATCGGGTTATTACCCATACCGATCAGACCCATCATCTCTACATGAGCCGGTACAGAGGAAGAACCTGCGAACTGTGCATCGGAGTGCATACGTCCCATGGTATCAGTCATACCGTAAGAAGCCGGACCTGCTGCCATGTTATCCGGGTGAAGGGTACGTCCTGTACCGCCGCCGGATGCTACGGAGAAGTATTTCTTGCCTTTCTCTACGCATTCCTTCTTATATGTACCTGCTACCGGATGCTGGAAACGGGTCGGGTTGGTGGAGTTACCGGTGATGGAAACGTCTACGCCCTCTTTCCACATGATCGCTACACCCTCGGTAACGTCATTTGCACCATAACAGTTTACTTTCGCACGAAGTCCCTTGGAGTAAGATTTTCTCCACAGTTCTTTCACTTCGCCTGTGTAATAATCCATCTCTGTCTCTACATATGTAAAGCCGTTGATACGGGAAATGATCTGAGCCGCATCTTTGCCAAGACCGTTTAAGATAACGCGAAGCGGTTTTTTACGAACTTTGTTTGCTTTCTCTGCGATACCGATCGCACCCTCTGCGGCTGCAAAGGACTCATGACCTGCCAGGAAGCAGAAGCAGTCGGTCTCTTCTTCCAGAAGCATCTTACCTAAGTTTCCATGTCCCAGACCTACTTTACGCTGATCTGCTACGGAACCCGGAATACAGAATGCCTGCAGTCCCTCGCCGATCGCTGCCGCCGCATCGGCAGCTCTGCGGCAGCCTTTCTTGATTGCGATTGCCGCGCCTACCGTGTAAGCCCAGCACGCATTTTCAAAACAGATTGGCTGGATCTTCTTTACCTGATCGTATACATCCAGTCCGGCATCCTTCGTGATCTTCTCAGCTTCTTCGATCGAAGCAATGCCATAGCTATTTAATACGGAATTGATCTTGTCAATTCGTCTCTCGTATGATTCAAATAATGCCATTGTGATGTTCCTCCTTAACTATGTACCCTGTGATTATTTGTTACTGTTCACGCATACGTGCCCAGCAACGCAATTTTGCCGATGCTTCGCATTCCAAATCGGCAAACTCCGATGTCAGAAATGTATCGTACGGAATTTTCAGTTCAGAAAATTCCTATCTATGTACAATAACAATTATTCCTGTCTCGGATCGATAATCTTAACTGCATCGTCTACACGGCCGTACTGGCCTTTTGCCTTCTCATATGCAGTGGTCGGATCGTCGCCCTTCTTGATGAAGTCGGTCATCTTACCTAAGTTTACAAACTGATAACCAATGATCTGATCTTCTTCATCCAGTGCAATTCCTGTTACATAGCCTTCTGCCATCTCAAGGTAACGCGGACCTTTTTTCAGAGTTCCGTACATCGTACCTACCTGAGAGCGGAGTCCTTTTCCAAGGTCTTCAAGGCCGGCACCAATCGGAAGCCCCTCTTCAGAAAACGCACTCTGCGTTCTGCCATATGCGATCTGGAGGAACAGCTCACGCATGGCGGTGTTGATTGCATCACAGACAAGGTCTGTATTTAATGCTTCCAGTACGGTTCTTCCCGGAAGAATCTCTGCTGCCATCGCTGCAGAATGGGTCATACCAGAACATCCGATCGTCTCTACCAGAGCCTCCTGAATGATACCTTCCTTAACATTCAGGGTCAGCTTACAAGCACCCTGCTGCGGCGCACACCAGCCAACACCGTGTGTTAAACCGGAAATATCCTTTACTTCTTTGGACTTAACCCACTTTGCTTCCTCCGGGATCGGAGCAGCGCCGTGATTTACGCCCTGGGCTACTGGACACATATTTTCTACTTCTTGTGAATAAATCATTGTAAGACTCCTTTCGAAATGATTGGATTTTGTACTTTGTTAATTTTATCACATCAATCCTGTCCCTATTATCTCACGAAATTCTCAATTCGTCCATAGGTTTTTTGTAACTTTTCAGACGGTTTTCTCAATCTTCTTTCTCTCCAAAAAAACATACAAAAACACGACAAAACTGACGAACAGAATACACCCCTTTACCATGCTGGAAATACTTAACGCCCACCAGATACCGCTAAGTCCCATCACGGAGGACAACAACACTGCCATCGGAATGCGCGCAGAGGTAAAGGTCACGCTGATGATCGACGGATACAACGTCCGCCCCAGGCCGGAGAACGCACCGATCGAGGTCTGTTCCACCATCATAAACATCTGGCTCAGTCCCACGATCCGCAGGTAATTGATGCCTATCGCCATGACCTCTTCTTCCTGCAAAAAGATCGAGAACAGCGGACGCGCCATTCCGATCAGCAAAAATGTCGTGCAGAGTCCCCACGCCGCCGTCATCGCGATCGCACAGAAATAGCCGCGGCGCACACGGTCATACCGCTTCGCCCCATAATTCTGTCCGAGGAATGCATTGACTGCCGCCGAAAAGCCATCTCCGACCATCCAGGAAACGGATTCAATCTGACTGCCAACACGCTGTGCCGCCACTGCCAGATCACCCCATCCGGTGATAAGGCGGGTCAGAATCATCGAAATTCCTGCGTAAATCAGGTTCTGCACCGCCGACGGCACACCGATCCGCACGATCTCCCTCCAAACCTTCACCGGAACCAGCACCCAGAGACGCAGATGCGGAAACAGCACCTTTTCCCGCAGGACTGCCTTGAAAAACAGGAGGCTTACGAGCGCCTGTGCCGTGACCGTCGCAGCCGCTGCTCCGCTGACTCCCAGTTCCGGAAATGGTCCGATTCCAAAGATCAGCACCGGATCCAGCACAACATTGAAGACAAGCCCCGCCACGTTGACGATAAACGGTGTCCGGCTGTTTCCCGCCGCCGTCAAAAGTCCGGTCAAGATCGCATTTAGATAAGAAAAGATCACAAGCCCACAGGCGATCCGCACATACCATTCTGCCTGTGCAATCACCTCCGGGCTGTTTAATTTAAAAAATCCAATTAACCGACTGGCTCCAAAGAGCGAAACCAGCCCATACAGCACGGCAAACAAAATTCCCAACTGCAGCGCACCTCTCGCATACTGCGCCGCACTGTCATTTTCTCCCGCACCAAGACAATGGGCGGTCTTTACCTGACCGCCCGTTCTCGCCAAAATCGCAAATCCCTGGGAAAACCAGGTATACATACCTGCCGATCCCACCGCCGTGACGGCGCCTGCCCCGAGGCGTCCGATCCACGCCATATCAGTCAGATTGTAAAGCATCTGAACCAGAGAGGTCGCCATGATCGGAAGCGCCAGCCGGGTCAGTGCCGGGGCGATTGCTTCATTCAGCAAATCTACATGATGAGATTTCATTATTTTGCAGAAAGATACTCGTCGATGCCTCTTGCACCTGCTCGTCCGGCTTCCATCGCGAGAATAACCGTAGCCGCGCCAGTCACTGCGTCGCCTCCGGCGTAAACGCCCTCTTTCGTTGTCTTTCCATTGCTCTCATCCGCCACGATACATCTCCAGCGGTTAATCTCCAGACCTTTGGTCGTATTGGAAATCAGCGGGTTCGGGGAAGTACCCAGCGCCATGATAACAGTATCTGCATCGATCGTGAAATCAGAACCGACCACCTCAACCGGACGTCTTCTTCCAGATTCATCCGGCTCGCCAAGCTCCATACGGCGGCATACGATGCCTTTGACCCATCCGTTCTCATCTTCGAGAATCTCAACCGGGTTGGTCAGAAGGTCAAAATGGATGCCCTCCTCTTTTGCGTGATGTACTTCCTCCACACGTGCCGGAAGCTCTTTCTCACTTCTTCTATATACAATATGAACTTCTGCACCGAGACGCAGAGCCGTTCTTGCCGCATCCATCGCTACGTTTCCGCCGCCGACTACGACTACCTTCTTTGATTCCATGATCGGTGTGTCATAATCATCGCGGAATGCCTTCATCAGGTTATTTCTGGTCAGGTACTCATTTGCAGAAAATACGCCGTTGGCATTTTCACCCGGAATACCCATGAACTTCGGAAGTCCGGCACCAGAACCGATGAAGACTGCCTGGAAACCTTCTTCAACCATCAGCTCGTCGATTGTGATAGATTTTCCGATAACTACGTTTGTCTCAATCTTAACGCCCAGCTTGCGGACATTCTCGATCTCCGGCTGTACAACGCCGCTCTTCGGAAGACGGAACTCCGGAATGCCGTAGGTCAATACTCCGCCCGGCTCATGAAGTGCCTCGAAAATGGTTACTTCATAGCCCAGTTTTGCCAGATCGCCTGCACAGGTCAGACCTGCAGGACCGGAACCGATGACTGCTACTTTCTTTCCGTTTGTCTTCTCCGGCGCTGCCGGTACAAAACCATGCTCACGGGACCAGTCTGCCACGAAGCGCTCAAGTTTACCAATGGAAACCGCCTCGCCTTTGATACCGCGCACACACTGTCCCTCACACTGGGATTCCTGTGGGCAGACACGTCCACAGACTGCCGGAAGTGCCGAAGAAAGTGCGATGACTTTCGCTGCCTCCTCAATATTTCCCGCTTTTACTTCCTGGATAAACGCCGGAATATCGATGGAAACCGGGCATCCAGCGATACATTTTGCATTTTTACAGTTCAGACATCTCTCAGACTCCGCAACTGCTTCTTCCATATTATAGCCGAGACATACCTCTTTAAAATTAGTCGCACGTACCTTCGGATCCTGCTCTCTGACCGGCACCTTTTTCATCATATCTCTCTTTGCTTCCATTATTTGTCACCTCCGCACTGTCCGCATCCGCCGTGATGAGTATCGCCCTCTTTCAAGCGCAGCATCGCTCTGCCTTCCTGAGTCTTATAAATTCTCTGACGTTCCATCGCCTCGTCAAAATTAACAAGATGTCCATCAAACTCCGGTCCGTCTACGCAGGCAAATTTGACCTGGTCGCCTACGGTGACACGACAGGCACCACACATACCGGTTCCATCTACCATGATCGGGTTCAGGCTGACAATCGTCGGAATCTCCAGTTTTTTCGTCAGCAGGCAGACAAATTTCATCATGATCATCGGTCCGATTGCAACACAGACATCGTACTTGCGTCCCTGTTTTTCAACTAAATCCTCGATGACACCTGTAACCATACCTTTAATGCCAAAGCTGCCATCATCGGTTGTGATGTAAAGGTTTCCGGCTGCCTTCTCCATCTCCTCGGTCAGGATCAGCAGATCTTTGGTCTTAGAACCTACGATAACATCTACATCAATGCCGTGCTCATGCATCCATTTTACCTGCGGATAAACCGGAGCCGCACCGACACCGCCGGCTACGAAGAGGTATTTCTTCTTTTTCAGCTCTTCTACATCCTCATGGATAAACTCGGACGGATTTCCAAGCGGTCCTACGAAATCATGGAATGCATCCCCAGCCTTGAGGGTGCTCATCTTCTCGGTAGAAGCTCCCACGGTCTGGAATACGATCGTGATCGTTCCTGCCTGACGATCAAAATCACAAATAGTCAGCGGGATTCTCTCGCCCTCTTCGCCCATCTTGACGATGACAAATTCGCCCGGCTCACATGCACGCGCTACACGCGGTGCTTCTACAACCATCAGATAAATCTTATCTGCCAGTTTTTCAGCTTTTAAAATCGGGTACATTCTATTCCTCCTTACAGTTATATGAACATTTTATTGTTTGACTTTTCAGAATTCTCAATTATTTTACCACTTTGTCCTATTTTTGACAACCTTAGAGCGATTCCTTTTCCAGCTTCCGATATTCCCTGAATTCATAGCACAAATTGAAAAATGTCTGCTCGCCGCTTCGTCTTACCAGTTCCCAGCCTTCTTTCTCCAGATCAACCATATGTGTGTCTGCCACATAGGAAAAATCAATCCAGGTGATCTGCGCTGTGTCGCAGAACGGAAGAAACTGCCGATAAATCGACTCGCCGCCGATGATGACGACATCTACATCTGTCAGATGTTTTTCCTGTTTCAGCTCGTCAATCCGCACCAGCGCCTCCTCGACACTGTGGCAGATCTCTGCCCCCTTTACGCTCAGAGCCTTCTTTTTTGTCAAAATCAGGTTGATTCTGCCATCCAGCGGTCGCTGAGCCGGGAAAGTCAGAAACGTTTTATAGCCCATCACGATGATTTTTCCCATCGTTTCCTGCCGGAATAATTTCTGATCCGCCGGGATCACCGTCAGCATCTGCCCTTTATTGCCGATACCCCAGTTCCGATCCACTGCCGCAATCAGCTGAAAATGTCTCGGAAACCGTTCCGGAAACTGTCTTTTGAGTGTCTTCATCATGCTCGCCGCATTGATATAGAATGCCTCGTCTGGCTGTTCTTTCTTATCTACATGAGAATGGAACACGCGCTCCATCTCCCGAAGCGCCGCCTCTTCTTCCGGGAACCGGTTCATAATATCAATCATGGCATCACGGCTGTCACGAAGCTTCTGCATCAGGATATCCCAGATCGTTGCCTTGTCCGCTTCACTGACAAAACCATAGTGGTTTAAAATAATCTCTTTTGCATCCAATTCCGATGAATACTCGATCGATTCTTCTGCCGCCTTATAGTCTACCAGAAACGACGGCATATAACTCCCATCATGCCCCATGACGCCGACCGTCTCACTGCACAGCATCAACTCATCGTCAATCAGGTAAGACATGGAACATTTCGTGTGGCCGATCGTCGCAAACGCGTAGATCGTATGGTCGCCCAGTTCGATCGTCTCGCCGTCCTCCAGCGCTACATCAATCTGTAAATCTGCATCGTCATATTCTGAATCCCATGGAAGCCCCGCCGCTTCTGCCGCCTCGCCGCTTAGGCGCCGGATCGTCTTCAAAGCGCCCGGTTTCACTAAAATTTCCTTTGCGCGCTCGGAAGCATATGTTTTCACCTCCGGCCATGCTTTCCGCACCGCCGGAAGCCCCGCTACATGATCATAATGGGAATGGGATAAAAGAACCGCGTCTAACTCTGCATCGCCTAGTTCTCTTTTTATATTTTCCACCATCTGATCGGCAGCATACGCCATCCCCGCCTCGAACAGGAGATTGGCTTTTCCCTTTATCAAAAACACCGCACCGCTTCCGCAGCCAGATACATCGATCACCGTCATTGCTTTCTCATCCTTTTTGTTTGAATTTAAAATCGAACTGAGAAAATTTAAACAAAAACAAATCCTCAAATCCATATTTCATATTTGATTTTATTTTACTGGATCTTTATGAGAAATACAAGGACTGCTTCAATTCAGATGAATGTAAGGAATAATGTTGTTACAGTTCACGGGTAGGCACTTTGGGAACCACGGACAGAGTTTCTAAATTATAAAAAGGATCGGCACCGATATGAAATCGTGTGTTTCGTTACACAGATTCCGGATCAGCGCCGATCCTCTGGGTGGTTGGTTTAAATTTAGTGAATTATGGGGAAGAGCTGCACCCCAGCATGCTCAGTGGCTTCAGCGTGCTCAGTGCCCCAGCCCAAAAAAGCTGCGCTTTTCTTCGCTGGACGGGCTGCGCCCTATAAATCAGTCCAGCAAGACAGTTCCTTATGTGCAAGCACAACGTTCCTGTCTTACTGCCCTGCTTTGCACTGCTTATGCCTCAACCATGTATGGATAAGTTACATCCAGGCACGGTACTCTAAGTTCTTTGATGGTTCTCGGGCTTAACCAGCGATACATGTTGATCTCGCTTCCGGCTTTGTCGTTGGTTCCGGATGCTCTTGCACCACCGAACGGCTGCTGACCGATAACTGCACCAGTTGGCTTGTCGTTGATGTAGAAGTTTCCGGCTGTTCCTTTGAGTGCATCTTCCATCTTAACGATAGCTTCGCGGTCATCTGCAAAGATTGCTCCGGACAGGCCATAGGAAGTTGCGGTATCGCAGCTTGCCAGAGTCTCATCCAGTTTGTCATCCGGATATACATATATGGTCATAACCGGTCCAAAAATTTCCTCTACCATAGTCTTGAAGTCTGGCTTCTTAGCCTCAATCAGGGTCGGATATACAAAATATCCCTTGGAATCATCGTATCCGCCGCAGATAACTTCTGCATCCTCAGATGCTTTTGCATAGTCGATATACTCTTTGTTGGTCTTGAATGCGGATGCATCGATAACAGCGCCCATCAGGTTTCTGAAATCGGTTATATCGCCAATTTTAATCTTCTCAATCTCTGCCAGCATACCCTCTTTAACCTGCGGCCAGATGCTTGCCGGAACAAATGCACGGGAAGCTGCGGAGCACTTCTGTCCCTGATACTCGTAGGATGCTCTTGTCAGAGCTGCTACCAGACCCGGTACGTCTGCGGAATTGTGAGCAAAGATGAAGTCCTTTCCACCAGTCTCGCCAACCAGACGCGGATATGTTTTGTATTTCTTGATGTTCTCGCCTACTAAGGAGTAAACACCACTGAATACTTCGGTAGAACCTGTGAAATGGAATCCTGCCAGATTCGGATCGCTTAATACGTACTTGCTCATGTCAGAACCACGGCTCGGTACGAAGTTGATAACGCCTGCCGGAAGTCCTGCTGCCATCAGAGCCTGCATTACATAGTAATTGGAAAGAACTGCTGTGGTAGCCGGTTTCCAGAGAACTACGTTACCTGCAATCGCCGGAGCGGTCGGAAGGTTAGCACCGATGGATGTGAAGTTGAATGGGGAAATCGCGGTTACGAAACCTTCCAGTGGACGGTACTCGATGCGGTTCCAAACATTCGGTGTGTTGTTCGGCTGTCTGTCATAAATCTGCTGTAAGTAATATACATTGAAACGAAGGAAATCGATCAGCTCGCAGGTATCAATCTCAGCCTGATATACAGTTTTGCTCTGTCCTAACATGGTAGCTGCATTTACTTTATATCTCATCGGACCAGCGATTAAATCAGCTGCTTTTAAGAAGATAGATACGCGGTGTTCCATCGGCATCTCGGTCCATGCTTTTCTAGCTGCCAGAGCTGCTGCAATTGCATCCTTTAACTCTTTCTCACCGCCGGAAGCTGCTTCTGCGATTACATGAGCATGGTCATGCGGCATAACTGCTTTGGTCTTTCTCTCTGTCCAAACTTCCTTACCACCGATGATCATCGGAACCTGAACAACCTGTGCGGACTGGCGCTCCAGCTCTTTCTTTAAGCTGGCTCTCTCCGGACTTCCCGGAAGATATGCTTTTACCGGCTCATTTTTCGGCATCTCTACTTTGAAATATCCATTGCTCATTGTTCATCTCTCCTTTTTGATATTTTGTCTCATTCGTGATTATGATATAAAATTTTTTCTCACTTCATTTTCGTAAAATCTAATTTTTTCTTTTCAATTTTCATATCAGTGAATTTCTATGGCTAAATATTAGCACGTTTTTCATTTTGTGTCAATACTATTTCATATTTAAAAATACATATTTTCATTATGTTTTTCTGTGCATATCGAATAATATCTTTGCTTTTTCCTGTATTCTGTTTTGGATTGTAATTTTTATCGATCTTACTGTTCACGCATACGTGCCCAGTAACAGAATTTGCCGTGGCTTCGCATTTAAATACGGTAAATTCCTGCTGCCACCACGTTTTCTTACGGCACTTTTGCTTCCAAAAGTGTCCACCCGGGAACAGTAACTATCGATTCTTGTAATTCTGTATGTTTTTTTATGCTTTGTTTACGGAACATGGTTTTTGTGGTATACTGATCCCGCCTGAAACAACTCACAAAAGTGAGTTTATCCTGAAAATAATTCACTTATATGAAAAAGGAGTTTGATTATGCTTAAATTAGAACGTACCAGCGTCATGAATCTGGAAAATGCCATGCGCGGTGCCCGCAATCCGATGAACAGCTGGGGACGGATGGACAGCTTTTATGATGAGAATGGCGAATATAAACTGGGACCGAACGATCTCGACCTTGCGAAACGTCTCCGCAAAGCAGGCAGCGACCACCGCAAGTTTCTGCGCCAGGTATTTGTCTCAGTCGATGTGACCGCACCTCTCTACTGGTGGAAAGAATATGATACTTATAAAGTAGCGACCGTCGCCAATTCAACCAGCACGATGCACAAAATCGCCAGCAAACCGTTTTCGATGGACGATTTCAGCTGCGACCACATGACAGCCGGAACACGCGCATTTATGGAAACAGTTATCGCCAAGCTGGAGGAAATCCGCCTGCGTTATCTGGAGACAAAGAATAAGGATGACTGGTATGATATGATCCAGCTGCTGCCGAGCAGTTATAATCAGATGCGGACTTGTTCGTTTAATTATGAGACACTGATTAATATTTATTATGCCAGAAAGGATCATAAGCTGGCGGAGTGGCATACATTCTGTGACTGGATCAAGACTTTGCCGTATGGGGAAGAATTGATTATTGGGGAAGGAAAATAGATAATTAGTTTGATTTTCGTGAGAGGGACGGAGAAAAAGCCGCCCGGGCAAAAATGATCAGGTTTCGAAGACTGGGATTTTCTAGGCATCTTCGGTTTGATTAAAAACAGAAAGAAATCCTCACAAAGCAAGTTTGTTGCGGTTTCTTTCAACATCAAATCCGAATCTGCCAAGTAAATCCACAGCCTCGAAAATTCCATTTTTGCTCGGGCGGCTTTTTCTCCTGTTTATTGGATGATAACTTGGTAAAATTTAAGATCCTGGTGTCATCCAGCGCATGAATGCGGCTGGATGACGGCGTAGGATCTTTTTTCGTTCCGTATGATAAATTACTTTGTCCACCATCTACTTTCTTATCTAACTATATTCAAGAAAGTCCCCCATGTCTTTCTTCTAAATACTGAATGTGCGCTTAGAAGAAATGTTTAGTTATGACAGAGAACTGGCATTCCCTTGTATACTTTCTCGTAGAGAAGTTTTGCTTTATCAACCGGCAGATTGATGCAGCCGTGGCTGCCGGAATACTGGTAGATGGTTCCGCCGAATTTACTTCTCCAGCTTGCGTCATGGAAACCGATGCCGCCGTTGAATGGCATCCAATAGTCTACGTGACTTTCATATTCATATGTGCCGTCTGCCCGTTTGGCGCCGCGCAGAACGCGGTCGGCCTGCTTGTAGGTCAGGCTGTAAATACCTTCCGGGGTTGTGTAGTTTTTGGATACGTTTCCGGTTACGCACGGAGCATCCCAGGTCAGGGCGCCGTTTTCATACATATATACATGCTGGGCGCCGAAATCAACTTCTGCGTAGGTATTGCCCCAGTCTGCGTCTGAATGGCTGGCTGCCTGCTGGGAGAACTGGACTTCACGTTCCTGATTGATGCCTGTCTGCGCCATCAGAACCAGGTTGTCTGTCTCTGCAGTCTGGTCAATCTTCCATCCATAAGGGCCTGTCAAGGCAACCTCTTTTCCGGAAGTGGTATGGAAGGTACGGGTAGTTCCAGCTGTGTCGTATTTCGCTGCCAGCGCCTTGATGTAGGCAGCTGCCTTATCGCGGTCTACAGTAATGACACCATTCTCGCCGCCTGTATACCAGCTGACATATTCAGTACCGGACAGTGTCTCGGTCGCATCACCGATATGGAAGGTGATGGTCGCATTTTTAGCCTGGTTCATCTGGGCGCAGAGTGCTTTTAAGGATGCATCGCCGGAAGTTACCTGGATCGGTGTGTAACATCCCAAGGCTTCCAGATCAATCTCTGTCATGCCGGAGGCGATCGCTGCATTGATCGCCGTCTGTACCTTTGCCTTATCCACAGATTCTCCCTTTACTTCCGGAACAATCGTGAAATCTTTTCCTTCTTCCCAGGCGGATATATGGGCATCTGCCGTCGGTGCTGCACTATCTGACATACAATTTAAGGAAGCAATGCGGTTTGCAAGCATCGTCTGATCGCAGGAAAGCGGCATCGCGATCGTCAGCGCTCCTGCTCCAGCTGCCCCTGCTGCCTGCTGGTCAATCGCTGCCTGCAGCTCATTTGTAATCACTACTTTATAGCCGATCTCCGCTGCGGTGATCTCTTCTGTCTTGCCTCCGCGTTCTTTAATCGTTAATTTATAAGAACCGTAATTCTGCTCCAGCTTTGCCTTCGCTTCCTCATTGCTCATTCCGCCGACTGCGACGCCATTTACACTTGTTCCATTTGCAAAACTGCCATCTGCCAGTACTGGCTGTGCAAACATCAGCACCAGTGCAGCTGCTGCACCAGTCATTTTAAGTATACTCATACTTTTATTTTTCATTTTTTCACAAACCTCTCTGCCGCGCCATCTGGCTGCGGCCTGCATATATGGATTCTGAATCCTTATTATAGCAGAGTCGGAAAAAAAGTCCAGACCGATTCTAAAAAAGATCGTCAAAAGATCCGATTCGTAAGAATTTCTTAACGGTTCCTTTTTTCTTTCCTTTTTCTTTCATTTTTTCCATATTCATGATTGCAGTTTTTCCATTTTGCAGTATGATGGTATTCATTGCAAATGGGAAGTATAACTTTCAGGACGTCCTTAAAAATGTTTAAAATTTTCATGTTCCCAAAAGCGCCAAAAGGACCGCCGCATCTGGCATGCCCTCTTCTAAGTAAACAAGATTTTTATTGTTATCTTGGTCTGCTTAAAAGGAAATATGCCAGTCTGCGGCAGTCCTTCTTTCTATTTCCGGTCAATTTCCGGATTGACATGCACCATAATGTGTTTTACCTTCGGAAATGTCTTTTCAATGCTGTTATGCACCACCTCGGCAATCTTGTGCGCCTCCCGCAGCGGCATGGAACCATCTACCTCAATCTCAATGTCCGCATAAATTTTATTGCCAAAGATCCGCGTCTGAAGCAGGTCAATCCGCGCCACATCTGGATTCTGAAGAACGCAGGCGCGCAGCTGTTCTTCGGTCTTCTCATCACAGGAATGATCAACCATTTTATCCATCGCATCTTTAAAAATCTCATACGCCGCTTTCACGATAAAGACGAAAATAACCAGGCTCGCGATCGGATCCATGACCGGAAATCCCATTCTCGCGCCCACGATTCCGACCAGCGCACCGATCGAGGAAAACGCATCGGAACGGTGATGCCATGCATCTGCCATCAGTGCGCTGGAATCAATCTTTTTCGCATAATATCGGGTGTACCAGTACATCGCTTCTTTACTGACAATGGATATAACAGCCGCTGCCAGCGCCAGCATTCCCGGAACCTGCAGGTGACTGTATTCTCCCTTGAGCACGTCCGTAAGCGCCTCCACGCCAATCCCCAGACCTGTCATAAAGAGAACCATCGAGAGGACAATCGCAGCCACACACTCCATCCGCTCATGTCCATACGGGTGCTCCTTGTCCGGCTGTTTGGACGACAGCTTAATTCCAATCACCACGATCATCGTGCTGAACACATCGGACGCCGAATGGATACTGTCACTGATCATCGCATTCGAATGTGCGAACACGCCGGCTAACAGCTTCATAAACGCCAAAAGGATGTTCACTACTATCGTTACAAAAGACACTTGATTTGCCACCTTCTGAAAATCATTCTGTTTCATATTCGTTACCTCCAAAAAATATCTCATGGCACTAACGATAGGTGGGTGCTGCAAACCCATAAAAAAGTATAAAAAAACACCCACGAACCAGTATGAGTAACTACTGTCCCGTGGATGAAACTAACTTCCACTGTCGCTTCTGCGACCCGACCCCATGATATTCACGGTCTGCTCAGTTTGTACTGTAGTTTGATATGCAGTGCAAAGAGTTTATGATGAATAATAGCACAAATTTACTTTGTTGTCAATATCGGGGAACGCCCCTTTTTCCATATTTATTTTTTCAATTCCTTAATTCCAGCCTCAAGTCCTGCCGCCGTCAACGGAAACATCGGAATCTCCTCGCGGATCAGACTGATCGTGTACGCACCGTAGGCATATGCCCAGTTATTTTCCCGCATCGGGTTCAGCCAGATCGCCGACGGAAAACGCCGGTGCATCTCCTGCAGCCAGTAAATGCCCGTCCGCTCGTTGCTGTGGAAATAGTCGAGACTGCCGCCGCGGTACAGAAGTTCCGACGGCGCCATCGACGCATCCCCAACCAGAATTACCTTGTATTCCGGTTTCAGGTTGTGAAAGACCCACTCGGTCGAGATCTTATCCCTCCAGGAGCAGGACGGCGTCGTAAACAGCTGATCGTAGAAACAATTGTGGAAATAATAAATCTTCAAATCCTTAAAATGGGACGACTGATTGACCGCCTGGAACAGTCGGTTGCACAGATCCGCATATGCCCACATCGACCCGCCGCTGTCCATCAGAAGCAGAAGCTTCGTCTGGTTCTTTCTCGGGCGCTCCATGACGAGCTCCAGACGTCCGCCTTCGTCGCAGGTCTTCTCGATCGTTTTCTCCACATTGAGTTCCGTTTTCGGTCCATCCTCACGGCAGGATAAAAGACGCAGCTTTTTTAGCGCCACCTGGAACTGCCGGATCTGGATGACCGCATCGTCGCGGAAATCGCGGTAATTCCGCTGTTCCGCCACCTGCAGCGCGCTCCGGTTTTTGCCCGGTCCGCCCACGCGGATGCCCTTCGGGCTGTAACCGGAATGTCCAAATGCCGACGTACCGCCGGTTCCAATCCACTTATTGCCGCCGTGGTGCTGCTCATGCTGCTCTTTCAGTCGTTCCGCCATCATTTTACGGATATCGTCCAGATCAAGTCCCGCAAACCGCGCATCGACCTCATCCTTATCATACGGCGTCTGCGCGTGCGCCTTGGCAAGCCAGTCTAAGACCTCCTTCGGAAGTTCCTCAAACGTCTGCACATTTTTAAAATATGCCAGAAATGCCTGGTCAAATTTGTCATATTCGGACTCTTTTTTGACCAGAACCGCCCTCGCCATATAGTAAAACTCCGTCAGGCTCGCGTCGTTCAGGTTCATTTCCAGCGCATCCATCAGGCTGTTCCACTCATTGAGGCTCGTCTTCATCCCGTAAGAACGGAGTAGATACAGAAAATCAGTAAACATATCGGTTATTCTCCATCAGCTTTAAATCCTCTGTCTTTTTTAAGAGTACCCCCGCAAACGGGATCTCCTTTTCCAGCTTCTCCACCGGCACGCCGCCGATCACAAGCGCCTGAATCCAGTCCAACACCTCGGAGGTACTCGGCTTCTTCTGCAGGCCGCGCAGATCGCGCACCCGGTAGAAGGCGTCCAGCACGCCGTCGATCAGCTTCTGGTCGAGATCCGGGTAATGTGCCTTGATGATCTTCTCCATCATCGGCTGCTCCGGGAATGCAATATAATGGAAGATACAGCGGCGCAGGAACGCATCCGGCAGCTCCTTCTCCGCATTGGAGGTAATAATCACAATCGGACGGTGCTTCGCTTTGACAGTCTTTCCCGTCTCCGGAATGTAAAATTCCATCTTGTCAAGTTCCCAGAGCAGGTCGTTCGGGAATTCCAAATCCGCTTTATCGATCTCATCGATCAAAAGAACCGTCTGCTTTTCCTTCTCAAATGCCTCTCCCATCTTTCCGAGGCGGATATATCTGGCAATATCATCAACGCCGTCCGCACCAAACTGGCTGTCGTAAAGACGCTGTACCGTATCGTACACGTAAAGACCGTCTTGTGCGCGGGTCGTCGATTTAATATTCCAGATCAAAAGTTCCATATCGAGGGATCTGGCAATCGCCTCCGCGAGCATCGTCTTTCCAGTGCCCGGTTCTCCCTTGATTAAGAGCGGCTTTTTGAGCGCCGCCGCAATGTTAACGCTGCGGATCAGTTCATCCGAAGCGATGTATTCGTCACTGCCGTGAAATTGCTGCATGGTAAATTCTCCTTTTAGAAAGTTCTCCTTTTACATAACTGTAAACACTAACAAGGGCAGCATAACGATTCAGGATCCATGCTGACTGCGATCGATTCGGATCCATCGTTCCTCCCGATCGTCATACATAATCCTGCCCGTTTGCCACCCTATTGATTTGCGATACCAGATTGCTCCGCACTATATGCTCCCGCAATCTTCAAAACCATTCGTAATTCGCTCATTTTTCTTTGAAAAATGGCTACTTACTCATGTTTTTGG
>ERZ773112.730-NODE-730-length-21173-cov-18.569041_pt1 | contig 21173 bp, 14 predicted proteins | sample MGYA00580566_ERZ773112 | MGnify/ENA primary metagenome ERZ773112 (study PRJEB29015, sample SAMEA2737842) | human gut metagenome | biome: human gut; feature: human-associated habitat; material: faeces | place: China | collected 2012 ... | reverse complement strand
TCACTTTGCGAGCAAAGTGAGCTACAATGCTGGCGCCGCAACAGACGATTGTGCGAGTCAGCGCAAATCTCCGCTGCGAGGGCGCTGCCGCTAATTTGATATTTCAATTTTGGCACGCCCTACCTAATCATAGCAATCAAAGAATCATACAAAAATATTATTAAGTTAAAGGTTTATGAACAAGTATCTAATCATTGCCGCTTCAGCTTTGGCCCTCGCCGGCTGCTCAAGCGACGACTTCTTGGGCGACGGCTCGGGAAATGGACAGAACAGCGCCAACTCAATGATAACGTTTGGCGGTGAGACTGGAAAAATCTTACGTGCCGCCAACGACGACAAGAAGGGAGCTGAAGCTGCCGGTCTTCTTGGCAATAACTTCGTTGTCGTAGGTTTCAAGGGAAGCAAAACAGACGCTGCCAACAACGAAAACTATGCGTTTGACCACTATAACGTGAATTATGTGACTGGCACTGCCAACACCACGGAGTCAAACACTGCAAATTGGGAGTATGTCAATCAAAAAATGGACGTAAGGGGAGCTGATAAACCTCTTGCAGAGAATGCAAAACAGCAGACCATCAAATATTGGGACCACGCTTGCAAGTCTTACGACTTCATCGCCTTCTCTATGGGTAAGGGACATGCAACTGAAGGCACCACTACTTATGCCACTCCGACAACCATTCAGAAAGCCAACCTTGCCACAGCCGCTTACACGCTTACCGGTGATGTCAACACCCTTGGAGAGTGCTACATCTCTGATATGAAGACAGTGCTGGAAAAAGACTATAGTAAACAGGCTGTAGCCATGAGCTTCCGTCATCTCACCAGCAAGGTGCGCATCGCTCTCTACGAAATAGTTCCAGGTTATGTCATCAGCGATGTCAAGTTCTATGACGCTGCTGAAAACGGAAAGTCTTCTGAAAACGGAACGCTCTTTGGAACATTCAACAACAAGGGTACTTTGACCGTTTACTTCCCAACGACAGGTACGGACAAAGCAAATGCTAATAATCCAGACTACAACAAGGCACACGTTAGCTTTATGGCTGATGGCACTGATGGTACAGTTGCCAAAAAGGATTTTGGTAAGGTTAATTATAACAACCAGCAAGAAGACGAGATTGCTGCAGGAACGATATACCTCAGCCAAACTGCAACCAACCCTTCTTATTGCGGTGATGCAAAAGAATACTATCAGCCCGTTCTTCCCGCAGAAGGCAACAGCCAGCCAGCAAATCTCCGCATTGACTACAAGCTCACGGCTACCGATGGTACTAATGAAGTCATCAACGTGACGGGAGCCACTGCCACTGTTCCTGCGAAATACACGGAATGGAAGTCGGGCTATGCCTATACTTATATTTTCAAGATTTCTCAGAACACCAATGGTTCAACTGGTGGTACCTCAACAGGCTTGACAGCCATTTCTTTTGATGCTGTTGTTATCGACGATGAGAAAAACGGTCTCCAGGAAACCATCACAACTGTTTCTGATCCAAGCATCACAACGTATGGTTTCAAGGATGGTAAGGTGACCACAACTGGTAACGAATATGTAGCTGGCACAGACATTTACGCCACAGTACATGTTCCTGCAACCGCTACTACTGCAACTGCAACAACTGCTGCTCCTCAGAAGTTGTACACTGTAACCATTGAAGAAGGTGCTGCTCAGACTATTAACGAGGCAAGCGTTGCCAATGCCATTGCGAAGGGTAAGCAGGATGCTGCAGGCAAGACTTGGACAGTTCAAGATGCCAACGACAAGACGATGACTGTAACGGCAGTTGCTGATGGTGTTGCAACGATTGTAAATTCAGTTCCGACAGAAGACGGCCATGACCTTGACGTCAATGCTCTTAAATGGACTGGCACTGTTACAGACCCTGCAACAGAGACCATCTATGCTGTAGAATATAAAGGTGCAGCTGGCAAGTTCTTCTACAAGATTGTCAAGGTTGTCAAGATTTAACCAAACTCCATGTTTAGGGGAGGTCTAAGAAGTCTATAACAGACTACTTAGACCACTCCTTAAACGATGAATCCATAAGCCAAGGCGTTTTCGCGCCTTGGTATATCTATTTGCCGGGCGGGGAGAATCCCTCGCCCGGCTACTCCTTATAGGGTGGGTGTTCAAAATCCCCCAAAAATCAAGGTTGGTAAAGGGGCATCGCGCGAACATTCGGCGAAGGTCTGAGGCGAAGCACTGTAGCTCACTTTGCTCGCAAAGTGAGGGGGACGAATATTGTGGCGGCCAAACACGGCTAAAAATCCAACAAAGTCATGCGCTAAAGCGTTAGTCATATTCGCTACGTGTTCGTGGCCCTCACTTTGCGAGCAAAGTGAGCTACAATGCTGGCGCCGCAACAGACGATTATGCGGGCCAGTGCAAATCTCCGCTGCGAGGGCGCTGTCGCCTTTCTGCCAACCTTAATTTTTCTGGATTTTGAACACCCTACATTTTGAGACAAAAAAAGTGTGCCGGAACAAATGGATGTTCCGGCACACCTTATATACTATATCTGTTTAAGATATGTTTGATTAGAGCTGAGGACCAGCAGCTACGAGAGCCTTACCAGCTTCGTTGCCTTCGTACTTGGCGAAGTTCTTGATGAAGCGAGCAGCGAGGTCTTTAGCCTTCTCTTCCCACTTGCAAGCGCAGTCGTAAGTGTCGCGTGGGTCGAGGATCTTAGTATCAACGCCAGGAAGTTCAGTTGGAACTACGAAGTTGAAGAAAGGAATGGTCTTGGTCGGAGCCTTGTCGATTGAACCATCGAGGATAGCGTCGATGATACCACGAGTGTCGCGGATAGAGATACGCTTGCCAGTACCGTTCCAGCCAGTGTTCACCAAGTAAGCCTTGGCACCGTTCTTCTCCATCTTCTTAACGAGTTCCTGAGCGTACTTCGTTGGGTGCAATTCGAGGAATGCCTGGCCGAAGCAAGCAGAGAAAGTAGGAGTCGGTTCAGTGATGCCGCGCTCTGTACCAGCCAACTTAGCGGTGAAGCCAGAGAGGAAGTAATACTGAGCCTGCTCAGAAGAGAGGATAGAAACAGGAGGCAAAACACCGAAAGCGTCGGCAGAAAGGAAGATCACCTGCTTTGCAGCTGGGCCCTTGCTGATTGGCTTAACGATGTTCTGGATGTGGTGGATAGGATAGCTAACGCGGGTGTTTTCAGTGACGCTCTTGTCAGCGAAGTCGATCTTGCCGTTAGCGTCAACCGTAACGTTCTCCAAGAGGGCGTTGCGCTTGATGGCAGCATAGATGTCGGGTTCGCTTTCCTTGTCGAGGTTGATAACCTTAGCATAGCAACCACCTTCGTAGTTGAAGACGCCTTCGTCGTCCCATCCGTGTTCGTCGTCGCCGATGAGCTTACGCTTAGGATCGGTTGAGAGGGTAGTCTTGCCAGTACCAGAGAGGCCGAAGAAGATAGCAGTGCTGGTTTCTTCCATGTTGGTGTTGGCAGAGCAGTGCATAGAAGCGATGCCCTTCAATGGGTTGTAGTAGTTCATCATAGAGAACATACCCTTCTTCATTTCACCACCGTACCAAGTGTTGATGATGACCTGTTCGCGGCTTGTGATGTTGAAGACAACAGCAGTTTCAGAGTTCAAACCGAGTTCCTTGTAGTTTTCAACCTTAGCCTTAGAAGCGTTGTAAACGATGAAGTCTGGTTCGAAAGCAGCCAACTCTTCTTCCGTCGGACGGATGAACATGTTGGTAACGAAGTGTGCCTGCCAAGCTACTTCAACGATGAAGCGGACAGCCATGCGAGTTTCTTTGTTAGCACCGCAGAAACCATCAACAACGAAAAGACGCTTGTTTGAGAGTTCCTTCTTTGCGATTTCCTTAACGGCAGCCCAAGCTTCCTGAGAAGCAGGTTTGTTGTCGTTCTTGTATTCATCGCTGGTCCACCATACAGTGTCCTTGGAGTTTTCGTCCATTACGATGAACTTATCCTTAGGCGAACGGCCAGTGTAGATACCGGTCATTACATTGACAGCACCGAGCTCGGTTTCTTGACCCTTTTCGAAACCTTCGAGACCTGCCTTGGTTTCTTCTTCGAACAACTGCTCGTAAGAGGGATTGTGAACAATCTCAGTCACGCCGGTAATACCGTACTTGCTTAAATCTAATGTTGCCATAATGTTTTTGATATGTTTTAAAACGTGAATTTCTTTTTTGGCCCGCAGAAGGTGGCTGCCCGTACTGATAATTTCAGGTGGCTTCTTTCTGCTGAACCTCGCTTAGGCGGTAGCAAATTTACGAAAAAGATTCCGCACAAAAAGTTTTTCTCTTTTTTTGTTTATCGTTTCGGGGATTCTTAAGCGTTTTTTTTGTTTCCTATGACATGCGTAATGCTATTTGATAGGCTGGAATGGCAAATAATGTGGGGCGTGGAGGATGCTTTCTGTCGTGTTGTTGTGTGTCATCTCAATAAAATATGTTACATTTGTCGGGAAATTATGGATGCTCCGAAAACTTCAGTCAGAAGATAAGGAATGTCCTTGGAGTGAGAAACGTAAAAACACCGCAGATGGCGCCTGTTTCTTTTCGGGATGGCGCTTCCGCGAAAGTCATCAATATCAAATATTTCTTTCGTATGAAAATCGTAAATTTAGGTACAATGCCCTCAGTGGTGAATTGCTATATGGCGCAGCTCCGCGACGTCAATTATCAGAAAAATCGTACGCTCTTTCGTGGCAACCTGGAGCGCATCGGTCATGCTATGGCTTATGAGCTGAGCCGCACGCTGAACTATTCGCTGAAGGAAGTGCAGACACCGCTGGGCGTGAAACCCGTGCCGACGTATGACGACCATATCGTTGTTGGAACCGTGTTGCGTGCCGGACTGGCTTTCCATCAGGGTTTCCTCGATGTCTTTGATCAGGCCGATGCCGGATTTGTGGCCGCTTACCGCGAAGAGGGCAAGCGCGAGGATATCCGCATCCACCTCGAATATATGGCTGCGCCGAATTTGCAGGATTCCACCTTCCTGCTCGTCGACCCGATGTTGGCCACTGGCGGCAGTTTGGAACTGGCTTACAAGACATTCCTGCGTCTTGGAACGCCCAAGAAACTTCACATCTGCTGCGTGATTGCCGCTGAAGAGGGCATCGAGCATCTGAAGAAGGTGTTCCCCTCCGATGATGTCACGCTCTGGGTGGCTGCCGTTGACCCAGCGCTGAACGACGACGCCTATATCGTGCCGGGACTCGGCGACGCTGGCGACCTCTCGTTTGGCGAGAAGATTTCGTTGAGATAACAGACTTTTGGAGCGCCTTCATGAAATTCTAACACCTACTTAAAGCATGTCTGTATGAAGAAATTGGTTGTGTTGACCGGTGCCGGCATCAGTGCCGAGAGCGGTTTTGAGACCTTCCGCGACGCTGGAGGCCTTTGGGAGAAATATCCCGTGGAGAAGGTGGCAACGCCCGAGGGATGGATGGAAGACCCGAATCTCGTGACGGACTTCTACAACCATCTGCGCCGTCAGCTTTTGGACGCCAAACCCAATGCTGGGCATTACGGTCTTGCCGACTTAGAACAGCGCTTTGACGTGACGGTCGTGACGCAGAACGTCGACGATTTGCACGAGCGTGCAGGCTCCTCGAAGGTGATACACCTGCATGGCGAATTGCTAAAGGTGTGCTCTTCGCGCGACCCCGACAATCCCCGTTGCATCCGTACCCTCACTCCAGAGCACATTGAAGTGGCCCATGGAGAACGGGCGGCCGATGGCTCATTGCTGCGCCCGTGGATTGTGTGGTTTGGCGAGGCCGTCCCCAATCTCGAAAAGGCCGCAGAAGCCGTTTCCGAAGCAGACATCTTTGCCATCATCGGCACCTCGCTTAACGTCTATCCCGCTGCTGGGCTGATTCGTTATGCCCGTCCAGAAGTGCCCGTCTTTCTCATCGACCCCAAAGAAGTGAATGTCCCGGTGCGACGCCATGTGGAATTTATCCGCGACGTGGCTTCGCGCGGCGTTGAAAAACTGAAGACGATGCTCGAGCCGTTGGCCGACTGACGGAAAGCGGTTGGCGGCGGCCTCGTGTCGGCCGGCTGCCGCATGACGTCCTCTTGTAGCGTCCAGAGCGTCTCTCTTCTCCAATTGCAGGTGGCATTGAAAGTGCAGCCCCTGCCCAATCATTTGTCGAACACCAATAATTCAGCACATGAAACCCAAATCCATTTGGCAAACCCTCTCCCGCAGAAGTTTCTTGACCGTGGCCTGCACCCTCCTGGTTTCGGTCGTGACGTTGATTTATTTTCTGCCCAGAGAGAGCAAGTTTGGCTATGTCTATGAGCTCAACAAGCCCTGGCATTATCCTCAGCTCATTGCCTCGTACGATTTCGTGATTTACAAGACCGACGACGAGGTGAAGCGAGAGCGCGACAGTGTCGTGCGGCAGTTCGTGCCCTATTATCGCGTAGATTCCCTTGTGGCCGAAAAGCAGATTGCCGCTTTGCGCAAGGATTTCTATGCCGGGAAGTTTCGTGGCATCCCAGCCTATTATCTCCCGCGGCTGGTTGAAAATATGCGTCAGATATATGCCCGCGGCATATTGGATGTGTCTGACTATGAAGGCTTTCTGAAAGGCGACTCTCATGTGTTGAGGCTCATCAGAGGACAAGAGGCCACGACTGGGGAAGTGGAGAACTTCTTCACCATCCGAACGGCCTACGACTATCTCTTGAACCGCGACAAGGACGCCTTGTCGCAGGAGGCTTTGCGCGAATGCAATCTCAACGATTATCTGGCGGTCAACGTGAAAAACGATACGGCCAAGAACAGACTGGAATTGCAGAGTGAACTTTCGCAGGTGTCTGATAATATAGGAATGGTGCAGAGCGGACAGCTCGTCATCGACCGTGGACAGATTGTCAACTCGGAGCACATGCGCATCCTCAATTCGCTCAAAAAAGAGAGCGAGCAGCGCATGGACCCTTCGCGCGGCTATTGGTTTATCTTTGCAGGACAGGTGATATTCGTAATACTGCTCATCAGTTTGCTGTTCACTTATCTCAAGCTTTTCCGTCGCAATTATTTCTCCTCGCCCCACAGTGTGCTCCTGCTCTTCTCGTTCGTCACGGTGTTCCCCGTCATCACCTATCTCATGATGGCCCACCATTTCTATAGCGTTTACCTCGTCCCCTACGCCCTCATTCCCATCTTTGTGCGCATCTTCATGGATTCCCGCACTTCGTTCATGGCCGTTGTGACCAGTTCGCTACTCTCCGCCCTCTCGCTCCACAGTCCGTTTGAGTTCGTGTTGTGGCAAATCGTGACGGGAGCCACGGTCATCTATTCGCTTCGGGAACTGACCGAGCGCTCGCAATTGTTGCGCACCGTGTTGGCGGTGGTGGTCGTTGGGCTTGTCATCAGCATCGGCTACGACCTCTCTCAGGGTTTGAACGGCGATGCTTTCGACCGCTCCCGCATCGTGTATATGATCATCGGCGGCATCCTCTTGCTCTTTGCCTATCCGTTGATGTATTTCGTCGAAAAGCTCTTCGGCTTCACCTCCAGTGTCACGCTGGTTGAGCTCACCAACACCAACAACCCGATTCTGCGCAAGATGAGCAAGGTGGCACAGGGAACGTTCAACCACTCCATGCAGGTGTCGAACCTCGCGGCGGAGGTGGCCGACAAAATCGGCGCCAAGGCCCAGCTGGCTCGGACAGGGGCGCTCTATCATGACATCGGCAAGGTGCTGAATCCAGCGTTTTTCACCGAGAACCAGTCGGGCGTGAATCCGCACGACACCATTTCCGAAGAACGCAGTGCGCAGATCATCATCAATCATGTGACCGACGGACTGCGACTGGCGGAGAAATACCATCTGCCGCAGGTCATCAAGGAATTTATACGCACGCACCACGGAACGGGGCTCGTCAAGTATTTCTACATACAATATTGCAACAAACACGTGGGCGAGACCGTTGACGAAGAAGCCTTCCGCTATCCCGGTCCTAATCCGCAGACGCGAGAGCAGGCCGTTGTGATGATGTGCGACTCCGTGGAGGCCGCCTCCCGCAGTTTGAAAGAATACACCGAGGAGAGCATCACGCAGCTTGTCAACCGCATTGTCGATTCTCAACTCGCCGAGGGGCATTTCAAAGAGTGTCCCATCACGTTCCGCGACATCGCAGATGCCAAGCGCACCCTCATCGACAGTTTGAAAACCATTTATCACACGCGCATCTCCTATCCCGAAGTCAAAAAGCCGACAGACCAGGCGCACAATTCGCCGCTGCGCGGCTTCAAGGGGACGCATCCTTGGCATTTCAATAAATGATGCGACGGGAGCATGAAAGGCAACGGATGAAGTATGCAGAACCTTGGAAGGCATTTTCGGCATCATCTGGAAGGAAGATGGCAGAGAGGCCTTTGCATTATTTTGCCCTGCATTTTCATGCCCTACGGTAAAAATGTCGTAACTTTGCAAAATGGGGTAAGTTGCCCCTTGGCGACCGATGGGGATTCCCTTCCCAGGTTGCCCTATTATTCATTGAAAACAAAGACACGAAATATGAACATCGAACAACAACTGACCGCCGACGTGCGGGCCGCCATCAAGGCACTCTACGGACAGGAAGTGCCCGACAACCTTTTGCAGCTTCAGAAAACGAAGCGCGAATTTGAGGGACATCTAACCCTCGTGACTTTCCCCCTTTTGCGCATCTCGCGTAAGAAACCAGAGGAAACGGCACAGGAAATCGGACAATATCTTCAGGAAAACTCTGATGCTGTGGCTGCCTTCAATGTGGTGAAGGGATTCCTTAACCTCGTGGTGGCTCCTCAGAAATGGGTGGAATTGCTCGAAGTTATTGATGCTGACGACCATTATGGCTTCGTGAAGCCGACGGAGGCGTCGCCGCTCGTGATGATTGAATATTCTTCTCCGAACACCAATAAGCCGTTGCACCTCGGACACGTGCGCAACAACCTCCTCGGATGGTCGCTTTCGCAAATTATGGAAGCTAATGGCAATCGCGTGGTGAAAACCAACATCGTCAACGACCGCGGTATTCATATCTGCAAATCAATGCTCGCTTGGCTGAAATATGGCAACGGCGAAACGCCGCAGAGCTCAGGCAAAAAGGGCGACCACTTGATTGGCGACTATTATGTGGCTTTCGATAAGCACTATCGCGAACAGGTGAAGGAACTCAAGGCGAAGTTCATCGCTGAGGGTATGGCTGAAGAGGAAGCTGAGACACGCGCCAAGAACGAGGCGCCGCTCATCGTTGAGGCCCACGAAATGCTCGTGAAATGGGAGCAGGGCGACAAGGAAGTGCGCGACCTTTGGCGCAAGATGAACGCCTGGGTGTATGAAGGCTTCGACGAGACCTATAAGGCACTTGGCGTTGGCTTCGACAAGATTTATTATGAAAGCGACACCTACCTCGAGGGTAAAGAGAAGGTGGATGAAGGTTTGAAGAAGGGTATCTTTTATCGCCGCCCCGACGGCTCTGTCTGGGCCGACCTCACGAAGGAAGGCCTCGATGAGAAACTACTTCTCCGCGCCGACGGAACGAGCGTTTATATGACGCAGGACATCGGTACGGCCAAGCTCCGTTTCCAGGACTATCCCATCGACAAGATGATTTATGTGGTTGGCAACGAGCAGAACTACCACTTCCAGGTGCTCTCCATCCTGCTGGACAAACTCGGATTTGAATGGGGCAAGAGTCTCGTGCATTTCTCTTACGGTATGGTGGAACTCCCCAACGGTAAAATGAAGAGTCGTGAAGGCACCGTGGTGGACGCCGATGAACTCGTGGCGGAAATGGTGAGACAGGCACGCGAAACGGCCGACGAAAGCGGAAAGTTTGCGGATATGCCTGAAGAGGAAAAGGCACAGGTGGCACGCATCGTTGGAATGGGTGCTTTGAAATATTTCCTGCTCAAGGTTGATGCACGCAAGAACATGCTTTTCAACCCCGAGGAGAGTATTGATTTCAACGGCAACACTGGTCCTTTCATCCAGTACACCTACGCCCGTATCCGCTCCATCTTGCGTAAGGCTGCCGAAGCTGGCATCGAAGTGCCTGCTCAGTTGCCAACAGATGTGGAACTTTCCGTTAAGGAAGAGGCCCTCGTGCAGCACGTGGCAGATTTCGCCAATGTCGTGCGCCAGGCCGGACAGGAATACTCTCCTTCGTCTGTCGCCGCTTATTGCTACGACCTCGTGAAGGAGTACAACCAGTTCTACCACGACTTCTCAATTCTCCGCGAGGAAGATGCCAAGAAAAGGGCCTTCCGTTTGGTGCTCTCAAAGAACGTTGCCAAGGTGGTACGCCTCGGCATGAGTTTGTTGGGCATTGAAATGCCAGAGAGAATGTAATATATATATGGTGTCAAACGTTTGTTCGTTTCTCCCTTTGGAGGGGCGGGCAAGCGTTTGACGACCTTTCAGAGCGATGGCAAAACAGAAATATTATGTGGTTTGGCGTGGCGTGGTCCCTGGCATTTATACCACGTGGGCTGAATGCGAGCAACAGGTGAAAGGCGTTGAAGGCGCTGTCTACAAATCTTTTGCATCGCGCGATGAGGCCGAAGAAGCCTATTATTCAGCGCCGGAAGCCTATATAAAACAGAAACAGACCGATGGAGGAAAAGGAGTGGGGGAGGCCTCAGTCGCACCGGCTCCGGCTTCAGACACCGCTTCGGCGCCAGCCTCGGCTGCCGATTCTTCTGCGGTTTCCAATCCAGTTCCCACTTCTTTGCTGCATCTGCCACCAGAAGTGACACCTGATGCCTTGGCCGTTGATGCGGCCTGTTCGGGAAATCCTGGTAAGATGGAATATCGTGGCGTTTATCTCAAGACGGGGCAAGTGGTGTTTCATTACGGCCCTGTTTATGGCACCAACAATATCGGTGAGTTCCTGGCCATTGTTCATGCCTTGGCCCTGCTCAAGAAGATGGGTACGCCACTCACCATTTATTCCGACAGCCGCAACGCCCTGTTGTGGGTCAAGAAGAAGAAATGCCGCACCACTTTGGCGCGGACTCCGCGCACAGAGCAACTCTATCAGATGATTGAAAGGGCCGAACGCTGGTTGCAGATAAATACCTATTCGGAAATGCCCTTGCGCAAATGGGAAACGGCGCAGTGGGGCGAAATCCCCGCAGATTTTGGGCGGAAATGAGCCAGCGGGCGCTCTGGTTTCTCTGAGCCTTGTTGTGTCCTTGATTCTGATAATTAGCATGTTCGCCTTTGGCGTTTTTGTGTTCTGAAAACGCCCAATGGTCCGAAACCTTCCAATGGTCCGAAACTTTCCAACAGTCCGAACAAACCGAACTGTCCAAACAGAAATCCGTACTCAGACATTCACTCTTCATTTATGAAAGAATTCTTTAAAGTCATGCGGCGCTACGTCGCCCCCTACAAAAGATACATGATTGGCTCGCTGATATTCAATTTGCTGTCAGCGGTTCTCAACGTGTTCTCTTTCGCGTCGCTCATCCCCATGCTGAACCTCCTCTTCAAGGTGGACAAGACCGTGTATGGATTTATTGCTTGGGACGATGCGGCACATTCCATGAAGGACATCTTGGTCAATAACATGTATTATTACACCCAGCAGATCATGCAGACCTTTGGCCCTTCAACCACCCTGCTCCTGATTGGTTTGTTCCTTGTGACGGCCACCCTTCTGAAAACGTCGTGCTATTTTGCTTCGGCAGGTATGTTGGTGCCGATGCGCACTGGCATCGTTCGTGATATCCGCTCTCATGTTTATCATAAAATCACCAACCTTCCCTTGAGCTTCTTTTCTGATGAGCGCAAGGGAGACATCATTGCCCGCATGAGCGGTGACGTCAACGAGATTGAGAACTCCATCACGGGGTCGCTCGAAATGCTCATCAAAAACCCGATACTTCTCCTCTGCTATTTCAGCGTGTTGCTCTACACCAGTTGGCAACTCACCGTCTTCACCATCGTTGTTCTCCCGCTGATGGGATGGGTGATGGGAAAAATCGGCCGACAATTGAAGCGCCAGAGCCTCGACGCGCAAAACAAATGGAGCGAGACTATGTCTCAGCTTGAAGAGACATTGAGCGGTATGCGCATCATCAAGGCATTTACGGCCGAGAGAAAGATGCAGCAGCGTTTCGATGAGAGTGCCAACGCTTTCCGCCAGGCCACCAACAAAGTATCGATTCGTCAGGCTTCCGCCCATCCGGTCAGTGAGTTTCTTGGCACTTTCCTCATCGTGCTTGTGCTCTGGTATGGCGGTACGCTCATTTTCTCCAATCATCCGCCAGTTGACGCGCCGACTTTCATTTTCTATATGGTGATTCTTTACAGCATCATCCAGCCATTGAAAGACCTTTCTAAGGCCACATACAGCATCCCCAAAGGTATGGCTTCTGTGGAGCGCGTCAACAAGATTCTCAATGCGGAGAATCCCATTAAGGAAACGCCGAATCCAGTGCATGTGGATGGACTTAAGGACGAAATTGAGTTTCGCAACATCACCTTTTCTTATAACGGACGCACCAATGTGCTTGACAATGTCAACCTCACTGTGAAGCGCGGGCAGACCATTGCCATCGTGGGACAGAGCGGTTCTGGAAAGAGCACCCTGGTGGATCTCTTGCCGCGTTACCACGACGTGACAGAGGGCGAGATTTTGCTCGATGGCATCAATGTGAAAGACATTGCGCTCAGGGACCTCCGTGCCTTGATTGGTAACGTCAACCAAGAGGCTATTCTTTTCAACGACACTTTCTTCAACAATATCGCCTTCGGTGTGGAGCATGCCACGCAGGAGGACGTGGAGGCTGCGGCGCGTATTGCCAACGCTCACGACTTCATCATGGAAAGCGAAGAAGGCTATAACACAAAGGTGGGCGACCGCGGCTGCCGTCTCTCTGGCGGCCAGCGTCAGCGCATCTCCATCGCTCGTGCCATTCTAAAGAACCCCGCCATCCTTATTCTTGATGAGGCCACATCGGCCCTCGATACGGAAAGCGAACGACTGGTGCAGGAGGCGCTGGAGCATTTGATGAAAACGCGCACCACCATCGCCATTGCCCACCGTTTGTCGACTATCAAGAATGCCGACGAAATCTGCGTGCTCTATGAAGGACGCATCGTGGAGCGTGGCACCCACGAGGAACTTCTCGCCTTGGGCGGTTATTACAAGCGCCTTAATGATATGCAGCAATTGTAATCTGTTGGCATCTGTCATCCGTCAATTCAAATTTGAAAACATTCAGTAAAGGCACCCCCGTTGCCTTCCCCCATACAGCATGAAGATATTAGGAATTGTCACGCTTTATAATCCCCCGAAAGAGGTGGGCGAAAACCTGTCCAGCTATGCGCCTTTCCTCGACGGCCTTTATCTTTGGGACAACACCGCAGGAGGAAGTAATGTCGACAGTCTGCTTCCGCCTGAAGTGGCAAAGCGTGTGCTGATGCACCGGCGCGGCCGCAATGTGGGCATTGCGATGGCGTTGAATGCCGCTATCGATCTCGCGCTCAAAGAAGGCTATACCCATCTGCTCACGATGGACCAGGACAGCCGTTTTAAGGAAGGCACGTTTCAGGCTTACTTGCGCGACGTTGAGGCAGACACTGACGACAAACATTGGGCTTTCTGTCCGCTCATCAACCGCGACGCGCAGTCTCGCCAGCCGTTGAAGCCGCTGAAAGGACTCATCGTTTCTGGAACAATCCTCACGCGTAACTGCCTGGAAAAGGTGGGACAATTCTTCGAGCCTTTCGTCATTGACACGCTTGACACGGAATATGCTTTCCGCATCTTGCGCGACGGCGGACAAATCATGCTCTCTTCCTCAGGCAGCCTGACACACAGTTTGGGCCAGCCTCTTCGTCGGAACTTCCTATGCTTTCATCCCGTGTCGCTCAACTATTCCCCGATGCGCACCTACTACATCTCGCGCAATCTGCTCTATCTCCATCGCACGCAGTCTGGCTTTTCGCGCCCCGACCTCCTAAAGGCATTGGTGTGGAAGCGTCCGCTTTACATCTTACTGATGGAAGGCAATAAATGGAACAAGATAGTGGCGTGGACGCGCGGCGTTTGGCAGGGATGGCGCCGAAAACTCGGGCCAGACCCGTTTTTCTCGCGTCTGTCGTGAAACGTTCTGCTGCCGATAGGCGTCAGTGTGCATCCTTCAGAATACTATCCTCATAGAATTATCTGCGAAAGAAAATGAAACAAGAAACCATCGATACGCTCTTTCAGCGCTATGAACAGATGAACGGCCAGTTGAAGCGTCCACTCGTCTATCGTGTGGGCATTGATGCTGGCTTTTTTGCGGAATACACAGCGATGCTCAACGCCATGCTCTATGCAATGGACCACGCTTGGCAGTTTCGTCTCTATGGCGACCGTGCTAACTTCGGTTACGCGTCGGGGTGGAACGACTATTTCCAGTCCTTCTGCCCAGAAGACCATCGTTCCTTCCATGCTCGATGGAATCTCTATCCTGTGGCCCCTTGGCGATTGTGGCGTGCCTTGCCCAAGGCACAGAGAAAAAGCCAGTTGGCCTGGCGCATGAAACTCTATGCGCGGCATGCCGTTGGCCGCCTCGTGTCTTTGGCGCAGTATAAAAGCTATGTGCGCCTGAACCATAATGTGCATTTCCAGCCGCAGTCCCATTACAACAACGCTATGCTGGCGCTCGATGGCGACTATCTGACAGCGTTCAAGACCGTTACGCAACTCACGTGGCGCTTCAACGAGCGGACGCAGAGCGATATAGATGCTCTCGTGCAATCGTTGCCCATGAATGCCGATTACGTGGGATGCCATTTGCGCGGTGGCGACAAAATCACCGAGGCCGCGCTGATGCCCCCCGAGGCTTATGTGGACCTCATCAGGCAATATGCGCCGGGCCGCGATGTCTTCGTTCTCACCGACGACTACCGCCTCTTCCACCGCTTGGGTGAGCTCGCGCCTGAGGTGCGCTTCTTTACGCTCTGTCGGCCCGAGGAAACAGGCTACGTCAACAAAGACTTTGTCAGTGCTGGCGCCGAAGCGAAACGCCAGAGCATGACGCGCCTTTTTGCCTCCATCGAGTTGCTCTTGAAGGGCCGCATGTTCTTTGGTAGTATCACCACGGGGCCAGGCATTTTCTTGCTCAAGAATCTTTATCCGAAGGGTATAGCCGTTGACTGTGCGCCAGAAATGGTGAAAGAGGCCGTCACACTCCCCATTGCCGACCGCAGCCGCATCGCTGAGCAATATATGAAAGAATATCTCAAGAAAAACTGATGCCTCCTCGGCGTTTGTTCTGGACTAAAGATAGTAATGGGCAAAGCTTATGCTTTCACCATTACTCAGCTACCATACCGCATTATTGAATACCAACTTATGATTAAACAACTCCCACCCATTACCAAAAACCTGCTCATCATCAACATCATCTGCTTCTTGGCGCAGTTGGTGGGCGAGCAGCGTGGCATAGACCTTGCCGATATATTCGGTTTGCACTTCGTTCTCGCGCCAGATTTCGCGCCTTGGCAGGTGTTGACTTACATGTTTTTGCATGGCAGCTTCACCCATCTCTTCTTCAACATGTTTTCGTTGTGGATGTTCGGGCGCATTGTGGAGCAGACCATGAAGCCGTCGCGCTTCCTCCTGTTTTATTTCGTCTGTGGCATCGGCGCCGCCGTGTGTCAGGAAGTATGGCAGTTGGCCGACTATTACCTCTCCGGCATGTCTGCCTTTGCCGGCGTGAGCTTCCCCGACGGCACCACCATGCCGATGGGCCTCTATCTTAACCAATGGACCACCATCGGTGCCTCCGGTGCCTGCTACGGCATCTTGCTCGCCTTCGGAATGACCTTCCCCAACGAACGCATCATGCTTCTCATACCCCCCATTCCCATTAAGGCAAAATACTTCGTGGTGGGATATGCCGCCATCGAACTTTTCTCGGCCTATACGTCTAACGACAACGTCGCTCATTTCGCCCATTTGGGTGGCATGCTCTTCGGCCTGCTGCTCATTCTCTATTGGCGCCACCGCGACCGTCGCGGCAACCGCCCCTTTGGCGGCTGGGAAACATGGACGCCGCGCCGCTCACGCAGTCTTTCCGACCGCATAAAAGACGGCTGGCGCAAACTGACGGCGCGTAAGCCCCGCATGACCGTCCATCAGGGTGGCAAGCGGTGGAACACGCACGACGCCTCCTTCAAAAGCGACGGACTGACGCCGGAACAGCAGGCGCGTGTTGACGAAATCCTCGCCAAAATTCGCCGTAGTGGTTATCAAAGTCTGACAGAAGATGAAAAAAAACTCCTTTTTGAAAAAAGCAAAAAATGAAGGGAAGGGAGGACGTAACTCCCATCCTTTCTTTAAGCGCCTGCTTGTCGGCGCCTCATGGGCGGCAGTAGCGCTGTTGTGGCTCAGTGCCGCCAGCGTCTACGTCAACCCTTCTTACTTCCGCTTTGCCGGTGTCATCGGATTGGCTTTCCCTTTTTTCCTGGCCGTCGTCATCTTCATGCAGATCGTCATGTTGATATTCTCCGTACACCGCGCCTGGGTGCCTTTGCTTGGCCTCTGCGGCTGCATTCTTTCCATTCGCGACTATGTGCCCATCAACGTGCCCTCTGCGCCTCCAAAGGGCGCAATGAAGGTCATATCCTATAATGTGAACGGCTTTTCGGCCAACACCAAGGATGAAACAGGCACCAATGTCATCTGTGCCTATGTGAAGCGCCAGCGTCCCGACATCCTCTGTATGCAGGAAGCGCATGCCTGGCCCACCATCTACGAGACCGATGTGGAGCCCGTTCTCCGCCAGCAACTCGCCTATGCCGACACCATGAACTTTGCCTCCAGCACGCTCGCCTGCTTCTCGCGCTATCCCATCATCGGGAAAAAGCGCGTCTGTGACACGGGCTCGCCCAATGGTGCGACGGATTTCACCCTTTTGCTCGCGCCGCATGATACGCTCCATGTCATCAATTGCCATTTAGAGAGCATGCACCTCTCGCAAGACGACCGTTCGCAATACCACGAGATGGTGGTCAATCCAGAGAACAGCACGCCCAAAGCCAGTTCGCGTATGCTCGTCTCCAAAATCTCCAATGCGTCGGTGGTACGCTCGCGCCAAACCGTCATCACGGCGGCCTACGTGGAGCGCCTGCTCAAGGCTGGCAAGAGTGTCATCCTTTGCGGTGATTTCAACGATACGCCCATTTCTTATACCCGCCATCGCATCGCCTCTACGGGACTCACAGATGCCTATGTGGCCACCGCCAACGGCATCGGGCGTTCGTTCAACCGCGATGCCATCTACGTGCGCATCGACAATATGTTTTGCTCGCCCGACTGGAAACCTTACGATTGCCAAGTAGATGCCTCCATCAAAGAGTCTGACCATTATCCCATCATTTCCTCGTTCAAACGGAAGAAATGACGGACAAACCGTTTTCAAAGATACAGCCCCGTGCAGGATTCACCCCCTGTGCGGGGTTTTTCCGTCTGCGCAGCGTTGTCCCGCACTGGTTCGTCTTTCTCGCCGTCGTTCAAAATCGTTTGTTCTGCCCGAAAAACGAAACGTTCTCCTCACGAAAACTCCATCATGATTAAGCCACGTCGCCAGCCCGGAATGAGGAAGAGAAAGTCGGGTTGTCGCATATAAAAAGGAACTTTTTGGCCAAGCGAAAACGGGGAATTTTGCGCCTTCCTCCACTAACTGAATGATTGCTAACGATATGCCGATGTAACCTTCAAGGATAGGTTGAAATGGAAAACTTTTCGAACTCGCGGGGAAGAAAAAGTTTCCCAAAAGTTTTATGAAATTTATCTGGAAAAAGATTTTGTTATACGACTTAAAAGCGTAACTTTGCAACCGCAACGGAGAAGAAAAATCCGCAAATATTTTCCAGGATTCCTTCTCCGGATATTTCCGCTGAGCTTTCTTATTTATCCGGCGGAAATAAATAAAACGTTGATATTCAGGTATGTAAAATCAATGAATGCCTTAGTCAACGGGAGCATTTAGTCTTTTCTCGGTCATGCGCCAGTAAAGTCTGTTCTCCTTGTCTCACCTCGTGATCCACCTTAATCGGATAAGAGGAAAAATGAACTTTTTCGGAAAACTTTTTCCAGTCAAAAAAGTAAAAAGTTTTCCAAAACGAAAATTTTCTCATCTTTCTCCCGGCGCTTGAAAACGGCGGGGAAAGACCTGAAATCGGGGCGGCCAAAAGCCGACAGCCCCGTGCCAGTATGTAATTTAACCACACATCATATATCAATCAACATGAGCACCGATTCATTCATCATCACCAAGCGCGACGGAAGCACAGAAGCGTTTTCCGTTGAAAAAATAAAGAGTGCCATCCTCAAGGCATTCACCTCAGTCAACGAACCCCTCGACAACGAAGGTTTGCAGAAGATTGTCGGGCAACTCAAGTTCTGCAACGGCATGAGCGTGGAAGACATCCAAAACCAGGTTGAAGTGGCCCTCATGAGCCTGAAGCACTTCAAGGCCGCCAAGGAATTTATGATTTACCGCAAGCGTCACGAGGACGATCGCGAAACGGCCGACAAACTCCGCTTCCTCATCGACTATTGCAACGCCGCCAACCCAGCAACAGGTTCGAAGTTCGACTCCAACGCCAACGTGGAGAACAAAAACATCGCCACGCTCATCGGTGAGCTGCCAAAACAAGGTTTCATCCGTCTCAACCGACGCTTACTCTGCGACAAAATCAAGAGCATGTATGGCAAAGAGACGTCCGACCGCTATCTCTATCTGCTCAACAACCACTATATCTATAAGAACGACGAGACGAGCCTTGCCAATTATTGCGCCTCCATCACCATGTATCCGTGGCTTTTGGCGGGAACGAAGAGCATCGGCGGCAACTCCACGGAGCCGACCAACCTGAAATCGTTCTGCGGCGGCTTTGTCAACATGGTGTTCATCGTTTCTTCCATGCTCTCGGGCGCTTGCGCCACGCCGGAGTTCATCATGTATATGAGCCACTTCCTCGAATTGGAATACGGCAAAGACTATTTTGAAAACGCCGACAAGGTGGTTGACCTCTCTTCGCGCCAGCGCACCATCGACAAGGTCATCACCGACTGCTTCGAGCAAATCGTTTATTCCATCAACCAGCCGACGGGCGCAAGAAACTTCCAGTCGGTGTTCTGGAATATATCATACTACGACAAGTATTATTTCGAAAGCATCTTTGGCGACTTCTATTTCCCCGACGGCACGAAACCTTCATGGCCCGCTGTCAGCTGGCTGCAGAAGCGCTTCATGCGCTGGTTCAACCAGGAGCGCACGAAAACCGTGCTCACCTTCCCAGTTGAGACTATGGCATTGCTCACGAAGGACGGCGACGTCATAGACAAGGAATATGCAGACTTCACCGCGCAGATGTATTCAGAAGGCCATTCCTTCTTTACCTACATGAGCGACAATGCCGACTCTCTGGCCTCTTGCTGCCGCTTGCGCAACGAAATCCAGGACAACGGCTTCAGCTATACGCTCGGTGCCGGCGGTGTCTCAACGGGTTCCAAGAGTGTGCTGACCATCAATATCAACCGCTGCGTGCAGCAGGCAACGCGTGAAGGCCGTTCCTATGTGGAATACCTCGACGGCATCGTCGACCTCGTCCATAAGGTGCAGATGGCCTACAACGCCAACCTCGAAGACCTCCTCAAGAAAGGCATGCTGCCGCTCTTCGATGCTGGCTATATCAACATCAAGCGCCAGTATCTGACCATCGGTGTGAACGGCATCGTGGAAGCCGCAGAAAGCCTCGGCATGACCATTTCCGACAATGAGGAATACGCCACGTTTGTCGGCAACATCCTGGGCCTCGTGGAACACTACAACAAGAAATACCGCACGAAGGACCTCCTTTTCAACTGCGAGATGATTCCGGCAGAGAACGTAGGCGTTAAGCATGCGCGTTGGGACCGTGAAGACGGCTACTACGTGCCGCGCGATTGCTACAATAGCTATTTCTATGTGGTTGAAGACACCAACACCGACGTCATCGAAAAGTTCCGCCTGCACGGCCGCAAATACATCGAGCATCTGACGGGTGGCTCTGCGCTCCACATGAACCTCGACGAGCACCTTTCGCAGCCACAATATCGCCAGCTCCTGCGCGTGGCCGCCAAGGAAGGATGCAACTATTTCACGTTCAACATCCCCAACACGCTTTGCAAGGATTGTGGACACATCGACAAGCGCTTCCTCAAGGAATGCCCTCATTGCGGTTCGAAAAACGTGGACTATCTCACGCGCATCATCGGCTATCTCAAGCGCGTCTCCAACTTCTCTCTCGATCGCCAGAAAGAGGCTTCACGCCGCTTCTATGCCCACGTGCAGAAGTAATCAGGTGGTCAGAAATGTTTCTTAGTAATGGCAACCATTACATGACGCCCACCTGTTGGCAGCGCAAGCAAACAGCATAGTTTCTCATAAAAGAATACAGGCCTTGCCCGCTGGATTACATCCAAAGAGGCAAGGTCTGTATTTTTTTATGTCAGTTTTTTTACTCCCAACAAAACATTATTCCACATGCTTAAATACGTCAATCATGATATCGTTTTCCAGGAGTTTCCCGACGAGGTGACCCTGGCCATCAATCTCTCGCTCTGTCCCAATGGCTGTCCGGGATGCCACAGTGCCTATTTGCAGGGCAATGTCGGCGACGAACTGACGGAAGAACGTCTACGGGCCATTCTCGACAATTACATCGGCGAAATCACCTGTGTCGGCTTTATGGGTGGCGACAACGACCCCGCGCGGGTCATGCAACTCGCCCGTATGGTTCAGGAAACATACGCCGGAAAGCTTCATACAGGCTGGTACAGCGGCCGTAGTAAACTTCCTGAGGGATTCCAGCCCGAAGCGCTCAACTACGTCAAATTGGGCCCCTATCGTGCCGACAGCGGCCCTTTGAAGGAGCGCACCACCAACCAACGCCTCTATCGCATCCGTCATGAGGCCGTTGAGAGCGGAAAATACCTCGAAGACATCACACACCGCTTCTGGAGATAAATGCCGGCAAAAAGCCTTGAACACTCAACCTTCAGGGTAGAGTGTTCAAAATATAGAAAAATCTCTGTGCGTTTTTTTGCCAAACAACAAGTGGCGAAGCATGCGCACATGATAAACGAACAAAGCGCGAAAAGGAGCGCCCTGAAA